>Ga0187878_1000170_pt1 | contig 81289 bp, 85 predicted proteins | sample June2016WEW_17_1_FD_132979 | JGI IMG/M metagenome (GOLD analysis project Ga0187878, IMG submission 132979) | Peatland microbial communities from SPRUCE experiment site at the Marcell Experimental Forest, Minnesota, USA - June2016WEW_17_150 | ecosystem: Environmental > Terrestrial > Soil >... | reverse complement strand
GATGGTGATGCCGGGCGACAACGTGAACCTGGAAGTGGAGCTGATCACGCCGGTGGCCATGGACAAGGGCCTCAGGTTCGCCATCCGCGAGGGCGGCCGCACCGTGGGCGCCGGCACGGTAACGGAGATTATCGAGTAAAGGATGGCCTGTGGCTTGTGGCAAGTAGCCTGTTGATCCCGCGACGGCGCACCGGCTGGCGCCCCCGAGGCGAAGCCGGGATGCGGCTGACGGGACCCACAGGCCACAAGCTACAAGCCACAAGCGAGATTTCATTATGCTGAGAGAGCGCATTCGGATTCGATTGAAGTCATACGATCACCGGATCCTGGATCAGTCGACGCACGAGATCGTCGAGACGGCCAAGAAGACCGGAGCCCAGGTGGCGGGACCGATTCCGCTGCCGACCGTGAAGAACCGTTGGACTGTCAACCGCTCCCCGCACGTGGACAAGAAGTCGCGGGAGCAGTTCGAGATCCGGACTCACAAGCGGCTCCTGGACATCCTGGAACCCACCCAGGACACCGTGGATGCGCTCATGAAGCTGGACTTGCCGGCGGGCGTGGACGTCGAGATCAAGGCGTTCGGGAAGGACCGGAAATGAATTGACGATTGACGATTTTTTCATTGACGATTGAGTCAGCGGTCTCCGAGGGGTTGTCAATCGGCAATGATGCAATGAAGCAATCGTCAATCTCCAAGAGGTTTTTATGACCCCAGGGATTCTTGGCAGAAAGATCGGGATGACGCAGGTGTTCCGCGCCGACGGGCAGGTAGTGCCCGTCACCTTGCTCAAGGCGGGGCCTTGCGTGGTGGTGCAGAGGAAGACGCCGCTCACCGACGGCTACAACGCGGTGCAGCTTGGGTTGATGGAGTTCGTCAAGCCGGCGCGCATCAACAAGCCACGGACCGGGCACCTCAAGAAGGCCAACGTCGAGGGTGTGAAGTTCCTCAACGAGCTGAAACTGCGGCCGGGCGACGACGACTTCAAGCCGGGCGACCAGGTGCTGGTGGACCAATTCAAGCCCGCCGAGAAGGTGGACGTCATCGGCATCAGCAAAGGGCGGGGGTTCGCCGGCGTGGTGCGGCGGCATCACTTCCGCGGCGGCGACGCGTCGCACGGGTCGATGTTCCACCGGGCGCCGGGCTCGATCGGAGCTTCGAGCTATCCTTCGCGGGTGTGGCCGGGGACCAGGATGCCGGGGCACATGGGTACGCAGCGGGTGACCGTGCGGAACCTGGAGATCATCGACGTGAATGCCGAAGACAACGTGCTGGTGGTGAAGGGCGCGGTGCCCGGGCCCAACGGCGGCTACGTCGTGGTGCGGCGGACCAAGAGGTGAAGACCATGCCAATCGTGGACGTTGTCGACTGGAATAACGAAAAGGTCGGGGAGCTGGAGCTGGCCGAGGAAGTGTTCGCGGCGGAGATCAACGAGGCGCTGATCTACGAGGCCGTGCGGCACCATCTGGCCGGCCGGCGGAGCGGGACGGCCAAGACCAAGACGCGGCACGAGGTGTCGGGCTCGGGAAAGAAGCTGTGGAAGCAGAAGGGCACCGGCCGGGCGCGCATGGGCTCGATTCGCTCGCCGATCTGGCGGCACGGCGGAACGGCGCACGGACCGGTCCCGCAGGACTACAGCTACCGGCTGCCGCGGAAGATGCAGTTGGGGGCGCTGCGCTCGGCGCTTACGGCCAAGTTGCGGGACGGCGAGCTGAAGGTGGTGCAGTCCTTCGCGCTGGCGGACCACAAGACCAAGACCGTGCGGGCGGCGCTGGACAAGCTGGAAGCGGGCGTGAAGAAGGTGCTGCTGGTGGACAACGAGCAGAACCGGAACCTCGAGTTGGGCGCGCGGAACCTGGAGGGAGTGACGCTGGTCGCCAGCCGCGAGGTGACCACCTACGATCTGCTGGGCCACCAGCACGTGCTTCTCTCCGAGGCCGCGGCCCGGAAGTTGTCGGAGGCGTTGCGATGAAACTGCAAGAGGTGATCCGGCGGCCGGTGGTAACCGAAAAGGCCGTGGCGAAGAAGGAAGGCGAGCGGACGCTCTGCTTCGAGGTGGCGGCGGGCGCCAACAAGGTGCAGATTCGCGCCGCCGTCGAGCGGATCTTCAAAGTGAAGGTGGCCAGCGTGCGCACCTCGAATAATGTTGGCAAAGAGCGCCGGCGGGGCCGCTTCAGCGGGTTCCGCTCGGACTGGAAGAAAGCCTACGTCAAATTGAAGGTCGGCCAGAAAGTGCCGGAATACGCGGAGATCTGAGATGCCGATTAAGAGCTATCGTCCCACGACTTCCACGCGGCGGTTCCAGACCGTGGTTTCCCGCGAGGAGATCACCAAGCAGAAGCCGGAGAAGTCGCTGGTGACGGGCAAGAAGCGCAGCGGCGGGCGGAACAGCCGGGGCGAAATCACCGTCTGGTGGCGGGGCGGCGGCGCGAAGAGAGCCTATCGCATCGTCGATTTCAAGCGGGACAAGAGCGGCGTGCCGGCGAAGGTGGCGGCGATCCAGTACGATCCGAACCGCTCGGCGCGGCTGGCGCTGCTGAATTACGCCGACGGCGAAAAGCGCTACATTCTGCACCCGGCGGGGCTGGAGGTGGGGCGGACGGTGATGTCCGGCCCGGAGGCCGACATCCTGGTGGGCAACGCGCTGCTGCTGAAGAACATTCCGGCGGGCAGCCTGGTGCACAACATCGAGCTAAGGCCGGGCAAGGGCGGGCAGATGGCGCGCTCAGCGGGCTCCTCGGCGCAACTGGTTTCGAAAGAAGGCGGCTACGCGCTGCTGAAGCTGCCCTCGGGCGAGATCCGGCGGGTGCTGGCGGAGTGCATGGCGACCATCGGGCAGGTGGGCAACGTGGACCACGAAAGCGTGTCGCTGGGCAAGGCGGGGCGCAAGCGGTGGCTGGGCAGGAAACCGCACAATCGCGGCGTGTCGATGAACCCGGTGGACCATCCGCACGGCGGCGGCGAGGGCAAGACCAGCGGCGGGCGGCACCCGGTGACCCCGTGGGGCCAGCCGACCCGCGGCTTCAAGACGCGCAACAACAAGCGGACCGCGCAGTGGATCGTGAGCCGCAGAGGAAAGAAGTGAGCTGAGGGTTCTATGGGTCGATCGATCAAGAAAGGGCCGTTCACCGATACTCACCTGGTGGTGAAGGTGCAGACGGCGACCGCCAAGAGCGAGAAGAAAGTGATCCGGACCTGGTCGCGCCGTTCGACCGTCCTGCCGGAGTTCGTCGGGCAGACCATCGCGGTGCACAACGGGAAGAAGTTCATCCCGGTGTACGTGACCGAGAACATGGTGGGACACAAGCTGGGCGAGTTCTCGCCGACCCGCACTTTCCGGGGGCACTCGGGCAAGGCGGCGACGGAGAAGACGGCAAAACCGGCGTAGAGGCGATCATGGAAGCAAGAGCAGAAGCGAGATACGTTCGGGTTTCGGCGCAGAAGGCGCGGCTGGTGGTGGACCTGATCCGCGGGCGGAACGCGGGTCAGGCGATCAACATCCTGCGGGCCACCAACAAGCGGATTGCACCGGCGGTGGAGAAGGTGCTGCGCTCGGCGATCGCCAACGCGGAGAATCGCTCCGCCGACGTCGATGTGGACAAACTGGTGGTCTCGGAAGCCTACGTGAACGAGGGACCGCGGATGAAGCGCGTCCGGCCGGCGCCGATGGGGCGGGCCTACCGCTATCAGCGGCGCATGGCGCACATCGCCATCACGGTATCCGAAAGCTGAGGGAGCCATGGGACAGAAAGTTCATCCATACGGATTTCGGCTGGGAGTCACCAAGACCTGGCGGTCGCGCTGGTTCGCCAAGCAGGAATACGCCAAGCTGCTGCTCGAGGACCTGCAGCTCAAAGACGCGCTGCGGAAACGACTGAAGGCGGCGGGGGTCAGCTCGGTGGAAGTGGACCGGCCGGGCAACAAGCTGCGGGTCACCATCCGCACCTCGCGGCCGGGGATCATCATCGGGCGCAAGGGCGCCGAGATCGAGAAGCTGAAGCAGGACCTGGCCAAGCGGACCAAGCGGGACGTGTTCATCGACATCCAGGAAGTGCACAAGCCGGAGCTGGACGCGCAGTTGGTCTCCGAATCGATCGCGCTGCAGTTGGAAAAGCGCGTGGCGTTCCGGAGGGCCATGCGCAAGTCGGTGGATTCGGCGCTGCGGTTCGGGTGCAAGGGGATCAAGGTACGCGTCTCGGGCCGGCTCAACGGGGCGGAGATCGCGCGCAGCGAGTGGTACCTGCAAGGGCGGTTGCCGCTGCACACCCTGAGGGCCGACATCGACTACGGGTTCAGCCAGGCGTACACGACGTATGGAGTGATCGGGGTCAAGTGCTGGGTCTACAAGGGCGACCTGCTGGACGGGCAACTGCCCAAGACCGCCGAGCCCGAGCCGCGGAGGCCCGCGCGCGAGCGGCGCGACCGGGACCGGGGCGAGCGCAGAACGCCTGCGCCGCCGGCGCCCGCGCCGGCCGGACCCGCCGTGCAGGCCGCGCCGCCGGAGTTGGCGCAGCCGGCGCGCTCATCCGCGCCGATCCTGCCGCCGCTGGCTCCGCCGCAGCCAGCCTGGAAGCACGAGCTGAAGCAGGAGGGCGGCGCCGGGACGCCGGAGAAGACGGAGTAGGATAAGGCTCCGCCTTGTCCGGCAGGGACAAGCCTGGAGGCTGATCCTACGGAGGATATTGACGATGTTGATGCCGAAGAAGGTCAAGTACAGGAAGCAGCAGCGCGGGCGCCGCACCGGCAAGGCCTGGAAGGGCGGAACGCTGGCCTTCGGCGACTACGGGTTGAAGGCGATGGAATGCGCCTGGATCACGGACCGGCAGATCGAGGCCGCGCGCGTGGCCATGACGCGGTTCATCAAGCGCGGCGGCAAGGTATGGATCCGCGTCTTCCCCGACAAGCCGATCACCAAGAAGCCGGCCGAGACGCGCATGGGCAAGGGCAAGGGCGCGCCGGAAGGCTGGGTGGCGGTGGTGAAGCCCGGCCGGGTGCTGTTCGAGATGGAAGGCGTCAGCCGGGAAATTGCCGAGCAGGCCATGCAACTGGCGGCGCACAAGCTGCCGATCCCCACCAAGCTGGTGGCGCGGCCCCAAGTGGAGTCCTAGGAGTCGGGCATGAAACCGGAACAGATTCGAGATCTGGATACCACGGAGTTGCAGCGGCAGCTCAAGGAGATGACCGGCCAGTTGTTCCATCTGCGGTTCCAGATGCGGATGGGCCAGATGGACGGGCTGAAGAAGTACCGCGGCCTGCGCAAGGACCGGGCGCGGATCGAGACCATCCTGGGCGAGCGGCAGGCGGCGGAGAGCGGGAAGGGGTAAGCGGAGATGGCACAGGAAAGGGCGAAGGGCCACAAGAACGAGAAGGTGGGCCTGGTGGTGTCCACCAAGATGCAGAAGACCATCGTGGTGGAGGTTTCCCGGCGCGTGCCGCACCCGGTCTACAAGAAGATCGTCAAGCGGCGCAAGAAGTTCTACGCCCACGATGAAGAGGGCGTGGCGCGGGTGGGGGACGTGGTGCGGATCGTGGAATGCCGTCCGCTGAGCCGGCTGAAGCGGTGGCGGCTGGCGGAAGTGATCCGGCGCGCGGCGCTGGTGGGTGTCGAGGACACGGCGACGGTGGAGCCCGAGGCGCCGGTCATATAGGTTGAGTCGAGGAGATTGCCATGATCGGAATGCGAACGATGCTGGAGGTCGCCGACAACAGTGGCGCGCGCAAACTGCGGTGTATCCTGCCGCGTGGCGGCGACAAGGGCCTGCGCGCCGGGCTGGGCGACGTGGTCACGGCGAGCGTGAAGGAAGCGGCTCCGGATTCGGCCATTAAGAAAGGGAAAGTGGTGCGCTGCGTGATCGTGCGGATGCGCAAGGAAACGCGCCGGAAGGACGGCACCTACATCCGCTTCGACTCCAACGCGGCCGTGCTGATCACACCCGAAGGGGAGCCGGTGGGCACGCGCGTGTTCGGGCCGGTGGCGCGCGAGCTGCGCGACAAGAGATTCATGAAGATCGTATCGCTGGCTCCGGAGGTGATTTGAATGGCGCGCGTAGCAGCTAAGAGCACGCCGCGGCACTCGACGGGGCCCAAGGGGCGCGTCCGGATCGAGCTGCGGAAGAACGACATCGTGAAGGTGATCGCGGGGAAGGACAAGGGCAAGCAGGGCCGGGTGCTGAACGTCGACACCAGGACCGGCCGGGCGCTGGTGGAAGGGGTGCAGACGGTGAAGCGGCACACGCGCCCGAATCCGCAACGCCAGATGAAGGGCGGCATCGCGGAGCGCGAGAGCCCCATCGCCATTTCCAACCTGATGATCGTGTGCCCGGCCTGCGGGCCGGCGCGGATCGGCCACCGGGTGGAAACGGGCGGCGGCAGGGTGCGGCGGATGCGGATCTGCCGCAAGTGCGGAGCGCCGCTGGAGAAGAAATAGTATGGCAGCGAGGCTGAGGGAGCAATACAAGAAGACGGTCGTGCCGGCGTTGATGAAGGAGTTTGACTACCGCAACGTGATGGCGGTCCCCAGGCTGGAGAAGATCACCATCAACATCGGCCTGGGGGAGGCGACGCAGAATCCGAAACTGATGGACGGCGCGGTCTCCGAACTGGCCCAGGTCGCGGGACAGAAACCGGTGCTGACCAAGGCGCGCAAGTCGATTTCGGCCTTCAAGCTGCGCGAGGGCATGACCATCGGCTGCATGGTGACGCTGCGCGGCGAACGGATGTTCGAGTTCTTCGACCGGCTGGTGAACGTGACGCTGCCGCGGGTGCGCGACTTTCGCGGCGTCTCGACCAAGTCGTTCGACGGGCGCGGAAACTACACTTTGGGGATCAAGGACCAGTTGATTTTCCCGGAGATCGACTACAACAAGGTGGAGAAGATCAAGGGCATGAACATCTCGATCACCACGACCGCCCGGAACGATGCCGAGGGGATCGCGCTGTTGCGGCACATGGGGATGCCGTTCCGGCAATAGGCATGTGGCTTGTGGCCTGTAGCCTGTCGGCGGCGCCCCGTTCCGAGGGGTGCCCCGGCGACAAGCTACGAGCTACAGGCTACGAGCGGATTTGGAAAGGAATTTGAATGGCGACGACGGCCAAGATTGCAAAAGACGAGAAGAAGCCGAAGTACAAGATCCGGCACCGCAACCGGTGCTGGCGCTGCGGCCGGCCGCGGGGATACCTGCGCAAGTTCCACCTGTGCCGGATCTGCTTCCGGGCGCTGGCGCTGGCGGGCGAGATTCCCGGCGTCATCAAGGCGAGCTGGTAGGAGGGAGCGATGACCACCGATCCGATTTCCGACATGCTCACGCGAATCCGCAACGCCATCAAGGCGCGGCACCCCAAGGTGGACGTGCCGTCCTCTCACCTCAAGACGGAGATCGCGCGGATTCTGAAAGAAGAAGGCTACATTCTGAACTACAAGGTGGCCGAAGAGGGCGTCCGCAAGACCATCAAGATCTATCTGAAGTACCAGGCCAACAACAAGCCGGTGATCTCGGAGCTGGAACGGGTGTCGCGGCCGGGCTGCCGCGTCTATGTAAGCCGCGACGAGATCCCCCGCGTGGTGGGCGGGCTGGGCGTGAACATCCTGACCACGCCCAAGGGCCTGATGACCGGCAGGGAGGCCGAGAAGCAGGGCGTGGGAGGAGAGATCCTCTGCCAGATCTCTTAGGTTGACGAATGGACCAGCGTCTCAAAGACGGGTTTCGTGGCGCGGGCACGCGTGCCTGCACGGCACGCTGAAGCGTGCGCCACAGCGCCATAGCGCGAGGTTTTGGAGAAAGCCATGTCGAGAGTGGGTAACAAGCCGATTCCGCTCCCCAATGGGGTGAAGGTCGAGATCGGCGATACATTGCGGGTGGAAGGGCCGAAAGGCAAGCTGATGGTGGCGATCCCGCCGGGAGTGGCGGTGCGGCAGGCCAACGGCGTGCTGGAATTGACCCGCGACGGCGACGACAAAGCGGCGCTGCACGGGCTGACCCGGGCCCTGGCGGCCAACGCGGTACTGGGAGTCTCGACCGGGTTCACCAAGGAGCTGGACATCGTCGGGATCGGCTACCGGGCCGACGTCCGGGGACGCGTGGCCACTTTCACCCTGGGCTACTCCCACGCCATCGAGGTGCTGCTGCCCGAGGGAGTGGACTTGAAGATCGACAAGCAGACGCACCTGGTGCTGAGTTCGGCCGATCGTCAGTTGCTGGGCCAGGTGGCGGCGAACATCCGCGAGCTGCGGCCGCCCGATCCATACAAGAACAAGGGCATCCGTTACACGGGTGAGAAGCTGAGGAAGAAGGTCGGCAAGACGGGAGCGGCGGCGAAATGATCCGGAAACCTGCGAGAGACGAGACGCGCCGCCGGATCCACGAGCGGATCCGGCACAAGCTGCGCGGGACGGCGGAGCGCCCGCGGCTGGCGGTGTTCCGCAGCCTCAAGCACATCTACGTCCAGGTGATCGACGACGCGGCGGGGCGGACCCTGGCGGCGGCCTGCTCGGCCGAGAAGAGCAGCGGGGCGGGCGGCGGCAACGTCCAGGGGGCGAAGGAAATTGGCAAGCTCATCGCCGGGCGGGCCAGGGAAAAAGGGATTCAGCGAGTGGTTTTCGACCGCGGCGGCTATCTTTACCATGGGCGCGTGAAGGCCCTGGCCGAGGCCGCGCGCGAAGCGGGACTGGAGTTCTAGCGCATGCCAGCGACAGCGACAAAACCGATTGATCCGCAGAGCCTCAACCTGAAGGAGCACGTGGTGTCGATCAACCGCGTGACCAAGGTGGTCAAGGGCGGCAAGAACCTGAGCTTCTCGGCGCTGGTGGTGGTGGGCGACCCGGACGCGCGCGTGGTCGGATTCGCGACCGGGAAAGCCAAGGAAGTCCCGGCGGCCATCAAGAAGGCGATCGAAGCGGCGAAGAAGAACCTGAGAAAAGTGAACGTCAAGCACGCCACCATCGCGCACGCGGTGCTGGGAGTGTACGGCGGAGGCCGGGTGCTGCTGAAGCCGGCGCCCGAAGGCACCGGCGTGATCGCCGGCGGCCCGGTGCGGGCGGTGATCGAGGCCGTGGGGATCGCCAACGTGGCCACCAAGTCGATCGGCTCCCACAACCCGCACAACGTGGTCAAGGCCACCATCGACGCGCTGGAGCAGTTGCGCGACAAGAGCGCGGTGGCGGCGATTCGAGGGCTCCCGATCGAGAGACTGTAGGGGCGGGTTTCCAGACCGCCCCGCGCGGGGAATTCTATGGCGGACGGCAAACTGAAGATCAAGCTGGTGCGCAGTCCGATTTGCGCGCCCGAGAAACACAAACAGGTGGTGCGTGGCCTGGGCCTTCGGAAGGTCAACCAGGTGGTGGAGCGGCCGGACAACCCGGGCATCCGCGGCATGGTGAACAAGGTGCCGCACCTGGTGGCGATTGTCGGGTAGGGAAATCATATGAACCTCAGTGGATTGAAGCCTCCGGCGGGGCAGAAGCGCGCCCAGCGGCGGATCGGCCGCGGCATGGGGTCCGGACGCGGCAAGACCGCCGGGCGCGGGCAGAAGGGACAGCTCTCGGTGAGCGGTTTCCGCCGTATGCGCGGATTCGAGGGCGGGCAGATGCCGCTGCACCGGCGGCTGCCCAAGCGGGGCTTTCGGAACATCTTCAAGAAGGAATTTGCGATCGTCAACGTGGGGCTTCTCGACCGCCTGGAAGGCGACCGCTTCGGCCCGGAGCGGTTGATGGAGCTGGGCATCGTCAAGAAGCTGGGCGATGGCCTGAAAGTGCTCGGGTCAGGCGAGGTGACGCGTCCCCTCCAGGTGCAGGCGCACCTGTTTTCGAAATCCGCCCAGGAGAAGATCCAGGCCGCGGGGGGAAGCGCTCGGATTGTCGGCGCCGGCGCCGAGTAGCCGGCGGATGAGTCGACCATGAACAAGTTCTTCGAAGCCGTTGCGAACATGTTTCGCATCCCGGACCTGCGCAGGCGAGTTCTGTTTACGCTCGGGCTGCTGGCCATATACCGTCTGGGCGGGCACATCCCCACGCCGGGGATCGACGCGAACAAGCTGGACGAGTTCTTTCGCCAGAACCAGGGCACGCTGTTCGGGTTCATCGACCTGTTCAGCGGCGGCATGTTCCGGCGGCTGACCATCTTCGCGCTGGGCATCATGCCCTACATCACGGCGTCGATCATCCTGCAATTGCTGACCGTGGTCGTCCCCACGCTGGAGAAGCTCCAGAAGGAAGGGGAGCTGGGACGGCGCAAGATCACGCAATGGACGCGGTATCTGACGGTGGGCCTGTCGGTCATGCAGTCGTTCGGCATCGCCACCGCGCTCCAGTCCAGCGAGGGCGGGTTCGTGCTGAACCCCGGCATCCCGTTCATCCTGATGACCATCCTCACTCTGACCACGGGCACGGCGTTCATCATGTGGCTGGGCGAGCAGATCTCCGAGCGCGGCATCGGCAACGGCATGTCGCTGATCATCTTCACCGGCATCGTGGTGGGGCTGCCGCACGCCATGTCGGAAATCTACATCAACGTGTTCGTCACGCGGCAGTGGACGGCGTTGCACCTGCTCATCATCCTGCTGGTGATGCTGGCGGTGGTGGCGTTCATCGTGCTGGTGGAGCGCGGCGAGCGCCGCATCCCGGTGCAGTACGCCAAGCGCGTGGTGGGCCGGCGGATGATGGGCGGGCAGGCCACCCACCTGCCGCTCAAGGTCAACGCGGGCGGCGTGATCCCGGTGATCTTCGCCTCCTCCATCCTGACCTTCCCGCAGACGCTGGCGCTGGTGGCCTGGGTGAAGAACAGCCCCTGGCTGAGCGCCATGCTGGCTTCGATCCGCCACGGGCAGCCGCTCTACGTCCTGGCCTACGTGGCGGGCATCATCTTCTTCTGTTTCTTTTACGTCTCGATCATTTTTAACCCCAACGAGGCCGCCGACAACATGCGCAAGTACGGCGGGTTCATCCCCGGCATCCGGCCGGGAAAGAACACCGCCGAGTACATGAACAAGATCCTGACGCGGATTACCGTGGTCGGCGGGCTGTACCTGGCGATCCTGTCGCTGATCCCGGAAATCATGATTTCCGGCATCAAGCTGCAATCGCTGCCGTTCATGGGCAACTGGATCGACCTGCATGCCCCGCGCTGGCTGCTGGACGGGTTGGGAGTGAGCTTCTATTTCGGGGGCACGTCCCTGCTGATCGTGGTGGGCGTGGCCATGGATACGGTCAACCAGATTGAGGCGCAGTTGATCATGCGCCATTACGAGGGATTCACGCCGCGTTCCGGGAGGATCCGGGGCCGGCGCAGCGTGTTCTAACGGCGGACTGCCGCAGCTTGCCGCCTCCGGCGGACAGGCGCGCGGTGGACGCAAACACTATGGTCACCAATTGCGCAGTGCTGTTGTTCGGCCCTCCGGGGTCCGGCAAGGGGACCCAGGCGGTGCTCCTGGCCGACGGGTTGCGCCTTCCGCGCATTTCCACCGGCGACATCTTCCGGCAGAACGTGAAGCAGGGGACCGAGTTGGGGCGCGAGGTCGAGGCCATCATGCGGGCGGGCCGGCTGGTGCCCGACGAGCTGGTGAACCGCATCGTCGAGAGCCGCCTGACGCAGCCCGACTGCGCCCGAGGGTTCATTCTGGACGGCTACCCGCGGACGGTGCCGCAGGCCCGGATGCTGGACGCGATGGTGGGGCGGCTGGGCCAGGGTAAAGTGGTGGTTAACTTGCTAGTGGACTACAATATAATTGTTGGCCGAATCATCGCCCGCCGCTCGTGCCCCGTCTGCGGAGCCTCATACAACCTGGTCTCCAACCCTCCCCAGCGCGACCTGGTGTGCGACCGGGACGGCGCCGGGCTGGTCCAGCGAGAGGACGATACGGAAGAGGTGATGCGGAAGCGGTTCGAGGCATACGATGAGCAGACCCTGCCGGTATTGGACTTCTTTCGCGCGGCCGGGTACCGGGTGGTCGAGGTGGTGGGCGGCAATGGCGCCCCCGAGGAACTGACGGCCGCGATTCGGGCGCGGCTGGACACGGAATGATCGTTCGAAAGACCGCCGCCGAGCTCGAGAAGATGCGGCAGAGCGGCCTGCTGGTTTGGAAGGTGCTCGAGGAACTGCGCACGCTGGTGCGGGAGGGAGTTACGACCCAGGACCTCGAGGCAGTGGCCGAGAAGATGATTCGGGAGGCGGGCGCCAGGCCGGCCTTCAAGGGATACTATGTCCCGGCGGCCGGGGCGAAGTACCCCTACGTGCTATGCACGTCGGTAAACGAGGAGATCGTGCATGGCATGCCGTCGGCGAAGCGGGTGTTGAAGAGCGGCGATATCGTCTCGATCGATACCGGCGTGGAGCTGAATGGTTATTACGGAGACTCGGCGATCACGCTGCCGGTGGGAGAGGTTTCTCCGGAGACCCGGCGGCTGCTCCAGGTGACCGAGGAGGCTCTGGAGCTGGCGATTGACCAGGCGCGGCCGGGCAACCGGCTGTCCGAGATTTGCGGCACCGTGCAGCGGCACGTCGAGTCGAACGGGTTTTCGGTGGTCAGGGAGTACGTAGGGCACGGCATCGGGACGCAGCTCCACGAAGAGCCGCAGATTCCGAATTATGTCGACCGGAAGAGCGAGAACCCGCGGCTGAAGGAAGGAATGGTCCTGGCGATCGAGCCGATGGTGAACGCCGGGCGTGCGGAATCGCGGGTGTTGGCGGACCGCTGGACGGCGGTGGCGAAAGATGGCTCCTATTCGGCCCATTTCGAGCACTGCGTCGCGCTGACGGCGAACGGGCCATGGGTATTGACGCGGCCATGACCGCTGGCCGCGGGGCAGGCCGCCTCCGGCGGAACGGCTGTTGTGGGAAGACGATGGCGCAGGAGCGCGAGGAACTGAGGGCCACGGTGGTGGAGTTGCTGCCCCATGCCGTTTACCGGGTCGAGTTGGAGTCCCGGGAGCAGGTTCTGGCGCATGCGGCCTCCGCCAGAGTGAGGAACTTCGTCCGGGTCCGTCCGGGCGACCGGGTGTGCGTCGAGCTTTCTCCGCACGACCCGGGGCGAGGGCGGATCACGAGAGTGTTGAAAGGCGGCTTGTAGCTTGTGGCTTGTAGCCTGTAGATCCAGATTGCCGCGCCTGGGCTTCGCCCCTGGGGCGACAGCAGGTGCGCCGTCACGGGATCCACAGGCCACCGGCCACGAGCCACAGGCTCTGTGAGCGACTATGAAAGTACGGGCATCCGTAAAGAAGATTTGCGACAAATGCAAGGTGATTCACCGCCGGGGAGTGGTCCGGGTCATCTGCACGAATCCCAAACACAAGCAACGTCAGGGTTAAAGGGAGCATGACATGGCGCGTATCGCAGGCGTGGACCTGCCCAGCAAGAAGCGAGCCGAGATCGGGCTGACGTATATTTACGGAATCGGCCGGACGCGCTCGAACTCGATTCTGCACCGGGCGGGGGTGGATCCAGACAAGAAGGTGGCGGAGTTGACCGAGGACGAGGTCAACCGCATCCGGCAGATCATCGAGGAAGAGGGCGCGGTGGAAGGAGACCTCCGTAAAGAGGTCTCGATGAACATCAAGCGCCTGATCGAGATGGGCGCGTACCGGGGAGTGAGGCACCGCCGCGGGCTGCCGGTTCGCGGCCAGCGCACGCACACCAACGCTCGGACGCGCAAGGGTCCGCGGCGCGGCACGGTGGCGAACAAGAAGAAGTCGGCGTCGAAGACTTAGCCGGTAGGGGTTTGAATGGCCAAAGCACCAGCGAAAGCAGCCAAGAAGAAGAGCTTCAAGAAGAAGGAAAAGAAGAACGTTCCGGTCGGGGTGGTGTACATCCAGGCGACCTTCAACAACACCATCGTGACGGTAACCGACCAGACCGGCAGCACCGTGGCCTGGTCCAGCGCGGGCTCGCTGGGTTTCCGCGGGTCGCGCAAGGGGACGCCCTTCGCCGCGCAGCAGGCGGCGCTGACTGCGGCCAACAAGGCCAAGGAAGCGGGCATGCGCTCGGTGGAAGTGCGGGTCGCCGGGCCCGGCGCGGGCCGGGAATCGGCCATCCGGACACTGGCAACGGTCGGGCTGGACGTGCGCAGGATTCTGGACGTGACGCCCATCCCGCACAACGGCTGCCGGCCGCCGAAGAAGAGAAGGGTGTGAGAAACGGCTTGTGGCACGTGGCTCGTGGCCTGTGGACCCAGACCGTCGCGCCCCGGCTGCGCTCCTTAGGCGGCAGCCGGTGCCCCGTAGCGGGACCCACAGGCCACATGCCACAGGCTACAAGCGAAGCAGTTGAAGCAGGACGACCGCCCGCTCGGCGGGCTGTAAACTGCACCGGAAACGGTTAGGAGGACGATTTGGCTCGATACATTGGCCCGGTTTGCCGGCTGTGCCGGCGCGACGGCATGAAACTGTTCTTCAAGGGCGAGCGTTGCCATAGCGAGAAGTGCGCCATCGAGAAGCGCAACTTCGTGCCCGGGCAGCACGGCAAAGACCGGAAGTCCAAACTGGTGGGCTACGGCCTGCAATTGCGCGAGAAGCAGAAGGTGAGGCGGTTCTATGGGCTGCTGGAGACCCAGTTCCGCAACCTGTTCGAGAAAGCCGCGCAGATGAAGGGCATCACCGGCGAAAACCTGCTGAGCATGCTGGAGCGCCGGCTGGACAACGTGATCTACCGGATGGGTTTGGGCACCAGCCATCCGCAGTGCCGGCAGATCGTGCGGCACGGCCACATCCTGGTGAACGGGCGCAAGGTCAACGTCCCGTCGTTCCTCGTCAAGCAGGGGGACGCGGTCGAGGTGCGGGAGGCGAGCCGCAACAACCCGACCATCCTGGCGGCCCGGGATGCCACGGCGCATGCGCCGGTTCCCAACTGGCTCGAGGTGGACCGGGAATCGTTGAAGGGACGCGTGATCGGAATGCCGAAGCGCGAAGAGCTGGTTCAGATTCAGTTGAACGAACGGCTCATCGTGGAACTCTATTCCAAGTGATAGGAGACCCCCCGCCGCCCGGATGGGGGAAAGGATGCGATCTTATGTTTAAAGGTTTTCAAAAACCCAAGCGATTGGTCGCCAACACGGAAACCCTGACCGACCGCTACGGCATGTTCACCGCGCAGCCCTTCGAGCGCGGTTTTGGAACCACGATCGGCAACAGCCTGCGCCGCGTTCTGTTGAGTTCGATCGAGGGTGCCGCCATCACCGCCGTGCGCATCGAGGGCGTGGCCCACGAGTTCAGCCCGATCCCGGGCGTGGTCGAGGATGCCACCGATATCATTCTCAATCTGAAGCAGATCCCGTTCAAGATGACGGGCGAGGGCACGCGCACGGCGCGGTTGAAAGTGGAGCAGCCGGGCGAGGTGCTGAGCGGGCAGATCGATACCGACGCCGATGTCGAGGTGCTGGACCGCACCATGCACATCGCCACCGTCAGCGACGGCGGCAAGCTGAGTATCGAGATGCGGCTGAAGCTGGGCCGCGGCTACGTGAGCGCGGACCGGAACTTCGACGAGGACCTGCCGCTGGGCTACATCCCCATCGATTCCGTGCACTCTCCGGTGCGGAAAGTGAACTTCGCGGTCGAGGCGGCCCGGCTGGGCCAGATGACCGACTACGACAAGCTGACGTTGGAGGTCTGGACCAACGGCGCCATTTCCCCCCAGGACGCCATCGGGCAGGCCGCCAAGCTGCTCAAGGACCACCAGTCGATCTTCATCAACTTCGAGGAGCTCCCCGAGGTCGCCGAGGAGCCGGCCGAGCGGGCCCTGGATCAGATGAACGAGATCCTCAACCGCTCGGTGGACGAGCTGGAGTTGAGCGTTCGTTCCTACAACTGCCTGAAGAACGCCAACATCCAGACCATCGCGGACCTGGTGCAGAAGACCGAGGCGGAGATGCTGCGCACCAAGAACTTCGGGCGGAAGTCCCTGAACGAGATCAAGGAAATCCTCTCGGGAATGGGTTTGCAGTTCGGCATGAAGTTCGATGCGCAGGGCCGGCTGGTCTCGGGCTCGGGAACGCCCGTGACCCCGCAGGCGCCGCACGCCGAGCAGGAAGGGGAGGATGAGTTCCCCGAGGAGGAGGGCGGGGAGCGGCTGGAAGAGGAGCAGCCGGCGGAAGCGGACCGCGATCAGGATCAGGATCGGGAGCAGTTCGAGGGATTGACCGAGTAGGAGGACGGCGTTGAGACATAAGCGTGCGGGGTACAAACTAGGACGGCCGATTGACGCGCGTTGGATGCTGTTGCGGAACCTAGTGACCAGCGTCGTCGAACACGAGCGCGTGATCACCACGGTGCCCAAGGCTAAGGCCGCGCGGCCGCTGGTCGAGAAGATGATCACTCTCGCCAAGGACGATACGCTGCATTCGCGCCGCCAGGCGGCGGCGTTCCTGAAGACGCCCAAGTCGGTGAAGAAACTGTTCGATACGCTGGGCACGCGGTTCGGCCAGCGGGAGGGCGGTTATTGCCGCATCGTGCGTTTGGGCCCGCGGAAGGGCGACGGCGCCGAACAGGCCATGCTCGAGTTGGTGGGTTCCGAGCTGGTCAAGCGCGCGGCCGAGCGCGCTAAGCGCAAGGAAGAGCGGCTCAAAGCCATAAAGGAAGGGCGCGAGGTCGAAGCGGGCGAGGGGCCCGGCACGGAATCGAAGTAGCCACAGCAGTTTCCAGAAGAGCGGGGCACTGGCCCGCCCGGAAGCAGTGCCCCGCATCGCATTAAGCCTTTTAGTTTCAATGCATTGATAGTTTGTCGCGGAGGTATTCTATAAGTGTATGCAGATATACTTGACAAGTGCTTGCTCATGTTTTATGATTGTGTAGTAGTATGACTTTGGAGGCTAAACCATGACGCAAGTAACTAAGCGTTTCGACCCGTTCGGCGATGTCGATTTCCCCACCGGCATCCGGCTGTTTCAAGATGCCGTCAACCGGCTCTTCAGTGAGCCCCCGACCGCGCGGCCCTGGGCGCCGCCCGTCGATATCCTGGAAACCGAAAACGACCTGATCCTTAAGGCCGACTTGCCCGATGTCGAGATGAAGGACATCCAGATCGAGCTCGAGCAGGGCACCCTGACGGTGAAGGGCGAGCGCAAGTTCGACCAGAAGGAAGAGGGAACGGTGGGCTACCACCGCATCGAGCGCAGCTACGGCGCGTTCATGCGCTGTTTCAGCATCCCCGACACGGTGGATGCCGAGAAGGTGAAGGCCGACTACAAGAGCGGCGTGCTCACGGTGACGCTGCCCAAGAAGGCCGCCGCAAAACCCCGCGCCATCAAGATCGAAGTGAGCGAATAAGCTGCGCTGGCGCAATCAGTGCCACAATAGTGCTTTGGAGGCGGCACTGTGAACCGGATCAAGACGGCGCTGCTGCTCGGATTGCTAAGCGGCGTTCTGTTATTGCTGGGAGAGCGTCTGGGGGGCGGGAGCGGCCTGGCGATCGGGCTGGCGATCGCGGTCGCGATGAACTTCGCCAGCTACTTCTTTTCCGACAAGATCGCCCTCTCGATGTACTCGGCGCAGCCGGTGAGCGAAACCGAGAACTGGCAGATGTACCGGAGGCTGGCCCCGCTGGTACAGAATCTCTGCCACCGGATGGGGCTGCCGATGCCCAGGCTCTGGGTGATCCCGGAGCAATCGCCCAACGCCTTCGCCACGGGGCGCAATCCGGCGCACGCCTCGGTCGCCGTGACCCAGGGAATCCTGGAGGTCATGAACGACCGCGAGCTTGAGGGGGTGCTGGCCCACGAGCTGGGCCACGTGAAGAACCGGGATATCCTCATCAGCTCGGTGGCGGCCACGATTGCCGCCGCGATCACCTTCCTGGCCCGCATGGCCTTCTTCTTCGGCGGGCGGCGGGACGATGACGACGACGGCGGCGGGATCGGCGCCCTGCTGATGCTGCTGCTTGCGCCGCTGGCCGCGATGCTGATCCAGATGGCGATCTCCCGCACGCGGGAGTATTCGGCCGATGCCGCCTCCGCCCGGTACGCCGGTGGTCCCTCGGGTTTGATCTCGGCGCTCGGGAAGCTGGAGTCGTGGTCGCGGCGCGTGCCCATGGACGCCGCGCCCGCCACCGCGCACATGTTCATCATCAAGCCGTTCACGGCCCAGTGGTTCGGCCGGTTGTTCTCAACCCACCCCGCTACCGAAGACCGCATCGCGCGGCTGGAGCGCATGGCGCTTCCTCAGCCCATTTAGGTGCCCACTCTCCCTACGGTGCGCGTCTCCCGGAAAGGCGCCGGAAGGCTCCTCTCGGGCCACCCCTGGGTGTTCGCTTCCGACGTCATCGACCGTGGCCAGGCGGCTGCGGGCGACGCGGTTCGGGTGGTGGATCCCGCTCGACGGGGGCTCGGCACGGCGCACTACAGTTCCACCTCGCAGATCTGCTTGCGCCTCCTGAGCCGGCGCGCCGAGGCCATCGACCAGGAGTTCTACAAGCGGCGGCTGGCGGCCGCCGACGAGCGCCGGCGGGGCTTGGTTTCGGATACCGACGCCTACCGGGTCGTCCATGGCGAAGGCGATCTGCTCCCGGCCCTGGTGGTAGACCGGTACGGGGAGTACCTGGTCGTGCAGACCCTGGACCAGGGGATGGACCGCGCCAAGCCCGAGATCGCAGCCGCGCTCGCCGAGTTGTTCTCCCCGCGCGGCATCGTCGAGCGCAACGACGTTGCGGTGCGCAAGCGCGAGGGCCTGCCGCCGGTCTCCGGCCTGCTCGCGGGAGAAGTGCCGGAGCTGGTTGCGATCCGCATGAACGGCCTGGTGCTGCACGCCGACCTGCTGCGCGGGCAGAAGACCGGCGTGTTCCTGGACCAGCGGGAGAACTACGCAGCGGCGGCTCGTTACGCCCGCGGCCGGGCGCTGGACTGCTTCACCTCGACCGGCGGATTCGCGCTGCATCTGGCGGCCCGGTGCGATTCGGTCGAGGCCGTGGACAGCTCGGCGCAGGCGCTGGCGGTGGCCGAGCGGAACCGCGCCGCCAACGGGATCCCGAACGTCCGGTTCCGTGAGGCGAACGTCTTCGATCTGCTGGGTGGGCTGAAAGCGGCCGGCCAGCGGTACTCGACCATCGTGCTCGATCCCCCGGCGTTCGCCAAGTCGCGCGAGAGCCTGGAGGGCGCGGCCCGCGGGTACAAGGAGATCAATCTGCGAGCGCTGGAGCTGCTCGAGCCGGGCGGGCGGCTGGTGAGTTGCTCGTGTTCCCACCACGTGAGCGAAGCGATGCTGCTGGAGGTCATCGCCGCCGCCGCGCTCGACGCGGGGCGGATTGTCAGGGTGCTCGAGCGGCGCACCCAAGCGCTCGACCACCCGATCCTGCTGACCGTCCCTGAGACGCACTACCTCAAGTGCCTGATTCTGGAAGCATTCTGACTCAAGCGCCTGCTTGCCCTTGCTCTTCACCATCCCCCGGTCTCCCACCAGCGCCAACTCCTCGGCGCCGAACTGCGCTGTGACGATCCGGATCTGCTCCACGACCGTGACCGGATCGCCGGTGTTTCCGGCGAAGACCCGCACGGCCAATGGTTCGCCCTCCGTCGGCGATTAGAGCAGTTCTCCCACAGATTCAGTAACTTGCGAGTATCTGAGAACTGCGTCAGGTGCAGACGCTCGGCGGTTCCTAAGAGGCGGTGTTTTGCGGCGGCTTCAACCGGAACACGACGCGCGCGGGATTGCCGGCGACCACGGAGTAGGGAGGCACATGGCTGCGTACCACCGACCCCGCGGAAACGACGGCGCCGTTCCCGATCCGGACGCCCGGGAAGATCAGCACGTGCATCCCGATCCAAACAGCGTCGCCGATCACGACCTCCCGGACCTCATCGTCAGTAGGCGGCAGGTGCGCCAAGCGTGCTGTCACATCGGTCTGGTGGCCGTTGCTGTCGGCAATCCGCACGTGACCCGACAGCATGCAGTTCTTTCCGATCCGAATCCGTCTCCCCACCACAAATGCGCAGCCGTGGCCAATGCCGGAGTTGTCGCCGATCTCCAGACGGGGCCGATCGGCGAAGCGCCTGGCGAACCCGATGCTGCACTTGCCGTCGATCGAGACGTTGTCACCCAAAATGATGTCGCCCTTGCCCTGAATCCAGTGGATGAAAGCCCCGGTGCGCAGCCGCTTGCCGTACTTGCGGCAGTAAGACTTGAAGATCGGCTCGCAGACCAGGACGCGGAAGAAGAAGCAATACAGCCACCGCGCCAGCAGGAAGGCCCAGAGCAGCGGTTTGGCCACCACTCGCGGCGCCGGTACGTGCACCCGGTCAGGCAATCTGTACAACCAGCGCACGAGCCGCGGAACGAGATTGTCCGATGTGGCCAGATAGCGCCGCAACGATGGTTGCGGCGCACCGGCCCCCAGCGCGGGGGCTGGCCTGGAAGCGCCCGTCGAGTCCATTGGTTCCATTACTTGTACTCCGCAGATTGCTCCGCCTCGGGAACCATGACGATCTGAGCGGGTAGTTCACTCCGGCGAAGCAGCCGTCTTAGCCGAGCCTGATAGTCCGCCTCGCTAAAAGGGCAGCACGAAGCCACCACCAGCAGGAGCCGGAAGTCGGTGGAGCCGTCATCCTTGCAGATGACCTGAGTCTTGGCCCGGCGTACGTGGGGTAGTTCGGCGGCCAGCCGGCGGATCGTGGCCAGACACACCTTGTCGTCGCCGCGTGTGATGAAGTCCAACAGCCGCCCGCGGAAATACAGGTAACCTTCCGCGTCCTGCTCGAAGGCGTCCCCGCTGGCGAGGATGCCCGGCGCGCGCAACTCATCCTGCGGCCGGCCCTCCACCAGGCCGATGGGCCGCCGCATCACAGTCTCCGAGGACACCAGGAGTTGTTTCCTGCCGGAGCCGTCCGGCACTTCCTCCAATTCCACCCTGGTCCCGGCCAGCGGCAAGCCCACGGACGTGAAGCGCTGCGGGGCGTCGCGACTGGCCGCCAGCGTCGATACGCGGGGGCCGGCCTGGGTCAGGCCGTAGGTGAGGTACAGCTCGCGGCCCTCCCGGAGCCTGAGCAAACGCTCCACATCCTCCGCGGGCAACGCGGCGCCGCCCACGGTCAGGACGCGCAAGTGGCGGGGCCAGGACCGCCCGGCCGCCAAAAGCGACCGCACCAGCACGGGCGTGAGGGAGGAAACCGTCGCACCGTACTCTTCCACGCTGCGCAGATAACTAGGCGCGTGGAACGGCGGGCCGCTGATGGCCAGCCGGCCGCCGCGCAGGCAGGTGGCCGTGGCCTGTGCCACCAGAGTGAAGGAGAAGTGCAGGGGCAGATTGACGAGCACGGTGTCGCTGCCGAGCTGCCCGATCGAGTCGGCGTGGCGCGTGGCATTGAGCAGCAGCGCTTCCAGGCCGAACACACATCCGCTGGCCACGCCCGAGGTCCCGGAGGTCAGCAACACCACCTCGCCGCGTTGCGCCGCCGGTTCCGCGGCCGGCTGGAACAGGGCGGCGTGCAAGCCATCGATGGTGTCCAGCCGCTCCAGCCCGGCCAAGCCGCCGGGCAACCGTACGGCCAGCGCGCCACGTGCCGCCAAGGCGCCCGCCAGTTCCCGCCACCGCGCCGCCGGCGTGTCGGGCGGCAGCAGCGCCGGTACGCCGCCGGCTGCCAGAACACCGAAGAAATGACTCAACAAGCCGGGGCTGTTGGGCAGCGCCAGCAGCACCAGGTCCCCGGGGCGCAGACCCCACTCCCGCCAGTGCCGGGCGATGGAGGCGCAGGGCAGAGCGGCAACCGCAGGCGCCGCTCCCGCGGGCACCTCGCAGGTCCGCGCCAGGAAGCCCTCGACCGTTTTCAGGGGCAAGCACTCCATCTGCTTCACTCCGCCGGGCAGGCGGCCAGCCACGCTCTGGCGTCGGCAAGGTCCTGGTCCGTCTCGCTGCCGCGCGCCGTACGGCGCGTCAACAGCACCGCACGGGCCACGCACGGCAGCGGCCCCCGGCGCGCGGTGGCTGCCAGCCCCATGCAAGCGGCCGCGTCACGATTCAGCCAGCGGGCGGCCAGAAACCAACCCACCGGCACGCCCCGATCGGGCGGGAGCAGCAGGTTCAATGCCGGGCCACGCAAGCCGAACAGGATGCACGACACGCCCGCCATGGAACCCGGATTCGCCGCCGGGAAGCGCAACGGGGAGGCGCGTCCGGCGCGCGCGTCCGCCCCCACGGCGGCGATGGTGGCGGCGGGCCCTTGCGGGCTGGCGACGATCAACCCGGTGTGATCCAGGAGGGGGGAGAGTTGCTCTCTCACCGGCGCCAGAGCCCGGGCCAGTGCGGTCGCCACGGTCCAGGCTACCTCGTCGGCGTAGCGCACCGTCATCACGGCGCGCGGATCCAACAGCGTCTTATCCATGCCCCTGGCTTCTCCGCGGCTCAATACGGCGAGGCCGAGTTCGATGCCGCATGCCTTACTCATAGGCAGGCTCCGAAAACCAGGCTCGTGTTGAAGCCCCCGAACCCCAGCGTCAGGCTGAGACCGTAGCTGGCGGAAAAAGGCAGCGGCGCACCCTGCGCCAGGGGGAGCGGGCATTCCGGAACAGGCTGCTCGAGTCCGGCGATGGGCGGCGCCTCCTGGCGGCGCAGGGCGAGGACCACCGCGATCGCTTCCAGGGCGCCGGTCGCGCCGAGGCTGTGGCCGAGGTTCCCTTTCGTGGCGAACACCACCGGCCGCCCGTGCCCGCGGAAGACCTGGCCGAAGGCTCTGCATTCGGTCTCGTCGTTCAGCACGGTTCCCGAGCCATGCGCGTTGATCACGCCGATCTGCTCCCCGGCCAACTCCGCGGCCGCAAGCGACCGTTCTATGGCCAAACCAGCCGCGCGGCCCTCCCGGTCGGGCGCGGTCATCCCGGTCGCGTCGTTGGCCGATCCCGCCCCCAGCAGCCACGCCAACGGCCGACGCTCCGTCACCGGTCCCTCCAGGACCAGGAAGCCGGCCCCCTCTCCCAGCAGCGTGCCGTCGTGCCGGACATCGAAAGCCCGCAGCAGCGAGGGCGACATGGTCCCCAACGCGGAATGCGCTTCCAGCTTGCTTGCGCTGGCTACGTCCACCCCACCGCACACGCAACGGCGCGCCGCGCCCGCGCGCACCAATTCGCCTCCCAGCAGGATAGCATCCGAACCCGACGAACAGGTTGTCGACACCACAATGGGCGGGGCGGCGAATCCCAATTCGCGGCACAGCTCGTCGGCCCAGGCGTGCAGGTCGGCGGCGGGCGGGTCGTCGTCCAGAAACGACCCCAGGCTGGTTCCGATCACCACCTGCATTTCGGGATCGCCCGCCGTGCGGCCGGCAGCCGCGACGGCCCGCCGCAGGGCCCCGGCCGCGATCGTCCGCAAGCGCTCCGCCGCCGGGCGCTCCCACTCCACGCCGGGCACCACGGCCGCCAGCGCATTCCGCAACCGCGCCCGCTGCGGAACGGGGACCAGACCCGTTTCCGCCGCCAGCAACCGCGCCCAGACGCGATCCAGGTCATCGCCCAGCGGCGTGGTCCAACCCATCCCGGTCACCGCAACCTGCGCTGACGTTGCCACATCAGATCTCCGACCCGGGCAGGCTGAAGAGCTTCCGGACCCCTTGTGTTTCGAGGGCCCGAACCAGAATCTCCCCCCCGCTGATCTTACCCATCGCAGACACCTCTCAAAACGGGCCTGAGCGCTTACCCAACGCCGTCTCTCCGCACGGGAAGTGCGATCACTGCTCCGCGGGCGCCGCTGCCATCCGCCGCGCCTTCTGCAACCGGTCGATCAGATCCGCCAGCCGGTGGATAGAGCTGAAGTTCTCCGGGGTGTAGTCTTCATCATCGATCTGAACATCGAACCGGGATTCACACCGGACGCGCAATTCGGCAAAGCCGACGGAGTCCAGTCCGACCACGGTGCGTAGGCCGTCGTCCAGTCCGATCTGTTCCGGCGGTATCTCTACGAACAGATCCTCCACGATCAACCGCCGCAGCCCATCAATCAGATCATGCCGCATAACCAGACCCCAAAACCCTTTCTTAAGCGTCTCAGCCACATTCGGGGACTCACTGGCTCACCGGCCCGGTCCCGCTCACCCAGGTCTTTTATACCCTTCCGCAGCCGCTAAGTCAACCTGCCAGACGGGCGCTTCTGGGCCCCGCCTCATGCCAGCAGGTGTGTTTCCGCGGGCGCAGCCTGCGCCAGGTCCATGTCCGCCGCGATCTGTCGCGCCGCCGACAGGAGCTCCGGGGCGAGGGGCTCCTCGCGGATGTCCGCGCCGTTTCGCGCCCCCGCATTCCGCAACAAAACCGGCCGGCACAACTCCATGAACCGGCGGATGTGCGGCATGTGGATCCCTTTCCCGAGCAGATAGCCGATCATCCAGAACGTCGATAGGTAGCCGGTGCCGATGACGGGCCCCTGAATCGACCGCAGCAGCCTGTCCGCCGCGTCGCAGGCCTCCTGCCAATCCATCGTGGCGTGACGCCAACTGTAGTCGCTCCCGGTCAGGCCGAAGCGCGCTGCTTCGAGCTGGATGGGAACGCTCTTGCTGTGGTAGTACACGTGCAATTGACAGTAGTCCGGCTGGGTCTCTTCCAGGAAGCGCGCCGTGCGCTCGACCGTTTCCCCGGTCTCTCCCGGGAAACCCAGAATGAATGAAGCATAGGTCAGAATCCGATTGCGCTTCAACCGCGCGATCCCTTCGCCGTACTTGTCCAGGGAGGCCTTCTTGTTCATGTTACTCAGAATCGTCTGGTCCCCGGATTCGATTCCCAGGAGCACTCCCGTGCAGCCGCTGGCTTGCATGAGGTCGTAGGTTTCGGCGTCGGCGTTGGCGCAGCGGAAGTTCGAAAACCAGGAGAAGCCAAACCGGTTCCGGATCATCATCGCCAGCATCTGTTTGAACCGCGGCAGCGGGATGTTCGGCGTGTCGTCACACAGGATCAGCACGCGGGCCCCGGCGTCGCGCAGTTGTTGCATCTGGCGTTCCGCCGTGGCCACGCCGGCGACCTTCCAGGGTCCGGCCAGCGCAGGGTAGCGGCAAAACGAGCAGTGGAACGGGCAGCTCCGCGACAGGATCATCTGGGCCGTGGGCGCACAGAGATCCCGGGGCAGGAGATGCCAGTCCACGGCGCACGCATCCAGGTCGTTGTCCTCCGCCTGGCGCGGCGTCCTCACGAATTCGGCGCCGCCGCTTGTTTCCGGCGGCGCACCCTCCTCCGCCGACGCGGCACGGGAAGGCTTGGCTGCCAGGTTCGCCCTGTAGATGAGGTTGGGAATGCTCCCCAGTCCGGAACCGCTCCGATCCCGCAACGCATGCAGCAGCCTGGCCAGGGCCGCCTCGCCCTGTGGCTCGTGGACGTAGATGTCGGCGCCGATGCGGCGCAGCAGCAACTCCTGTGCGAGAAGCCGTGGGGAGGTGCAGATGTTCAGGAAATAGGGCCCGCCCGCGATGATCGTCGTCTCCGCGTTGTGCTCGCGAATGAAGCGCACGATCTCGACGATCGGGCCGCTCTCCACATAGAGCGTCGTTGTGATCGCCACGGCACGGGGGCCGTCCTGCAACAGCGCTGCCAGGCGGTCTTTCCCGGTGTTGAAGAAGTTGACGATCTCGACCTCCAGACCATGCCTGGTCAGGTAGGACTTGAGATAGGCGACGGCGAGGCTGGGGAGTTCCATCGGGTGCAACCGGCAGGTCTGGCCCGTCGCCTCCCGCAGTACCGCGTTCAGGAACTCGACATGGTGCAACCACCTGCCGCCGTGACGGAAGACGCTGCCCAGCATCTGGCGGAAGGCCCCCGAAGAACCCGCCGTCTTCTCGCGCGCCCCCATGATGGCCTGCAAGTCGTAATCGTTGAAACCGACGATCACGCAGTCCAGCTTGCTCCCGGCGATGATGATCACTCCTTTCCGGCGCGTGCGTCCCAGACGCGGCCGCGACTCGCCCGCAGGGTCCGTCTGCGGCCAGCCCTCGCGACAGCGCCTACTCCTTTGCCGCCCCGATGCTACCACAGCATCCGGTCCGATTGAAGGGGTATTCAGCCGGGTGGAACCGTTCGCGCGCCTGCCTCCGCCAGGCTGAGCGCGACCGCCCGACCGGTGCCACCGCCCGCGCCCGTGATAAACACCGTCCGATTCGCGAGCATCATGGCTGTCGCTTCGCTGCTCCGGAATCCAACCGCCTTCCCAGGTTAATCCAGCCCGACTATGTACATGGAGATCCAGGACGCGACGAGCTTGAAACCCGGGATGCGGTCGAGGAGTTTCGCACCCGCGTTCTCGATAATCTGTTGCCACTCGTCGGGCGTGCGCAAGGGCCCCTGTCGCGACAAGGGGTGGATGAACGAATAGTCGAGTTGACTGAAGCTTCGTGGAGGCGCTTCGCACATCTCGATCGGATTGGCCCGTGTCCCTTCGAGCATCAGCAGCTTGCGTCCGGGAAACTGCCGACGCAGGGCCGCAATCACGCTGGAAATGTTGTCCGCGCCCCCGCGTCCACCAAATTCGTGCAGCATGTACATCGCCGTAAGGACCTCCACCTGTTCCACCACCTCGGCGCTGAGACTCATCGGCTGGGCCGAAACTGTTGCCGTGTGGAAGCTGAGCCGCTCCAGCAACCCGCATTCCTGGGCCCTTTTCCTAGCCTCCGCAATGGCGCTCGCGCTCATGTCCACGCCGACGCCTTTCACCTGCGGCCAGGACAGCGCGAGTTGAATGAGAAAATTGCCGGCGCCGCAGCCGAGGTCTAAAATGTCGCTGCCGCCCAGGCGCTCCAACTCCTTCATCACCCACTGGACCATGCCGCTGCCCGACAGTGTGTAGCTTGCGCCCAGGGCCACTAGACGCCCCAATCGGTCCAGGGCGGGGTCCTCCAGGCTGATCTCTTTCCGCAGCAGCGGGCCAAGCTGGATCAAAAGCGGATTGTAGCCGGCCACATGACTCGTGAGCAGTCCGCGAGTGACGTAGTTCCAGTAGGACTCTCCGCGCTCGGTCAGAACATACGCGGCGCCTGCGGGCTTCAGCAGGGCCCTTCCGACCAGGTACTCGATCAACGATCCCAGGACCTCGGCGTCCAGGCCCAACTCGGCGGCCGCCCTTCCGATCTCCACCGCCCCATGCTGGCGCACGTACTCGTACAGCCCGCTGTCCCACACTGCAATCAGCACCTGGGCAAGATAACTCTCCGAGACCAGATCGAGTGTTTTCAGGAACTGCGGAGTCTTGCGAGTGACGACTTCCGAGGCCACTTTGGCTTCGTGCTCGATCTCCTGCAAGTACGGGCTCGGCTGTGAGATCATCTTCGGGGCTCCTGAGGGCGATCCAGTTGTCGCCATACCAGCGCGCTAGGCGAAATCGTCGAGCGTGGGCTTGATCACCAGTTCGGTCACATGCGCCCGGGGCGGCAGTTCGGCCACGAAGCGCACCGCGGCGGCCACGTCCTCGGGTTGGAGGATGGATTCCCGCCGCCGGGCGTCCACCGCATCCATCCGGCCGGACCGGTGGTCGAGCAAGGGCGTGTTCACTTCGCCCGGGTAGATCACCGTGGAACGGATACCCCGCCCGCGCTCTTCGCGGCCGATGCAGAGGCCCAAAGCCGCCTGGCCGCATTTCGACGCCGAGTAAGCCGCACCGGTGATCACGCTGACGCGCAGCGCTGAAATCGAAGCGATCTGAATTACCAGTCCGCAGCCGCGCTCGCGCATCGATGGCAGGACGCCATGCACCATGTTGAACGCGCCGGTCAGGTTGGTCGCCAGCACCCGGTCCCAGTCATCGGGATCCAGCGAGCGCAGGCTGCGTTTGGGCACATTCATGCCGGCGGCGAGGATCAGGATGTCAATCGCCCCGCACTGTTCCAACACGGTGCGCACCGTGGCTGCCACCTGGCCGCGGTCGGTCACGTCGCAAGGCGCAACCAGCGCCCCGGCAACGCCCAGCGCCGCCTGTAGGGCCTCGAGGTTTCCCCGGTTCCGGCCCACCAGAACGGGCCGCGCACCAGCCGCCGCCAGGCTGAACGCGATTGCCCGGCCGAGGCCGCCGCCGGCCCCCGTGATCATCGCGGTCCGATTTGCCAGGCTCATGGCCACTGCCCATTGTACGAAACTCCGCCTGCGCCCATGCGGAACCGGAGAGAAGGCGGGGACTTGCCGGTTTCCCGCTTTCGAATTCGGCCTGGAAGGACAGCGATGTGACCGCACCGCTCCGCCATCCCGGACAATGAGATACCGACCGTCGTTTGAGAAGCGGCATCGCCAGCCCGGCCTCCCCTGAGAGCGGGATGGGGTGGATCCGACAGGTGTTCCTGCCGAGGCAGAGTGCGGCGGCGGGCCTGGATATGAACTCGCAGGCGGACGCGATGAAGCAGATCGTCGCGCGGCCGGGGGCCCTGCGGGGCGCCGCCGACGAGGCGGGGACGCGCCACCTGCCGGCCTGAGGGCCCCGCTGAATTACCGCCGCGGCGCGGGAACGGCCCCGGCTTCCTTGGCCAGGCGAACGCGGGCGCCTTCCAGTTTCTTCTGGACCTTCGACATCTCGACCGGATCCATCTCGGCGCGAGAACTCGACTGCCACTCCCGCAGAGAAACCTCCCACTGCGCGATGGCATCCTTGAGGCGGCCCTTCTGGAAGTAGACGTCGCCCAGGTGGTCGCGCACGGTCGGGTCGCGCGAGACGCGCTCGAGCGCCTGCCGCAAATAGGTTTCTGCGTCGTCCAGCTTCCCCAGGCGGAACTCCACCCAGCCCAAGCTGTCCAGGAACGCGCCGTTGGCCGGCTCCAGCTCCACCGCTCGGCGGATGAGTTCGCGCGCCTCGGCCAGCCGGAGATTGCGATCCGCCAGCATGTAGCCGAGATAGTTGAGCGCGGAGGCGTACTGGGGATTGATCTCCAGCACCTTGCGGAATTCGGCCTCGGCCAGGTCGAGCTTCTGCATCTTCTCGTGCATGGCCCCGCGCATGAAGAACACCTCTGCCTTTTCCTCGTTGCTTTCCGAGAGCTTGGCGGCGGCATCGAGCGCCTGGGCCATCTCCGGGAACTTCTTCCCCTTGTCGTAGATCTGGGCCAGGGCCAGGTAGGTTTCGCGGTCGCGCTTTCCGTCCAGGAGCTGTTTGGCGGCGGCGGCCGCTTCCTCGGTTCGGCCGAGATCGGCGAGCAGGGAAGCGCGAATGACTCTTACGGTCCGGTCATCCGGGTACTTCTTGTAGGCCGCCTCGGCCTCCTTTTCGGCCTTGGCGAACTCCTTGGCCTGGCGATAGGTATCGAGGACCTGTGCGGCAGCCCTGGGGCCGGCGTCCGGATCCAGCGCGGCGATCTGCTGAAAGGTCTCGACCGCCAACGCCCACTGCTCGCTCGAGCGATAGAGAAGGCCAAGCCGCTCGAGCAGAAGGGCGCGGTTGCCCTGCTCGGAATGGGTGTAGGCCCGCTTGGTGGTGGAGTCCAGGATCTGCTTCAGGCGGGTGATGGCGTCCGCGTACTTGCCCTCGGCGTCCAGGAGGTTGACCTCGTTGTAGCGGATATCGAGGCTGTCGGGGTCGAGGGCGAGGGCGCGGTCCTGCGCCTCCCGCGCCTTCGCGAAGTCTCGCTTCTGGCGATAGATCTGCGAAAGGCGGAGCTGCGGAACGGGGTCCTTCGGATCCGCCTGAGCCAGTTCGCCGTAGAGTTTCAGCGCTGCCTCGATGTCGCCGGCCATGAGCAGGTCATCGGCCAGGTTCCTGCCGATTTCGAGATCGTGCGGCGCCAGTTCCAGGGCGCGGCGGAGTGTCTGGACCGCACCGGCGTAATCGTGCAGGTCCTCGTAGGCCTTGGCCAGCGCCCGCAACGTGCGCGAATTGGGGTTCCGCTCGGCCAGCCGGCGCGACATCTCGACTGCGTTCTTGGCATCTCCGAGGTCCGAATAGACCATCACCATCCCGGAGAGTGCGTACTCGTTGTCGGGATCGAGTTCCAGCGCCTTCTTGTATGCCTTCTCGGATTCGACCGAATCCTGCCCGATCTTGTACAGGCGGCCCAGCACCAGCCAGGCGTCCAGATCCTTGCCGTCCTTCTCCGTGATCTTGCGGTACTGCTCGATGGCCTGACGCAGGCGCTCCTGGTTGATCCGGTTCTGCTGCGGGTCCTGAATCAGGCGCGAGTAAATGCGGCCGAGCATGCGCCGGGCTTCCAGGTTGTCGGGATTCCGTTTCAGCATTTCCTCGGCTTCGGCGACGGCATCCGCCAGTTTGCCGGCCTGGATGTAGAGGTCGGTCAGTTCCTCGCTGACAAGCCCGGCGCCGGGATCGGACTTGAGGGCGGCCCGGTAGTGCTCGATGGCCTTGTCGACATACTCGGAGCGATACCCGTAGTTGGCCGCCAGTTCCGAGTACATGTGCCCCATGGCGAAGTTGTAGTAGGCCGAAGCACGGCCGTCCGGGGCGGGCGCTGAGCCGGAGGTCTGTGCCGGGCCGGGCCAGGCCAGCGCGAAGACCAGCCCGGAGGAGACGATGAGTGTCCTGAATCTGCGGATCATGGAAGCCCTATTTCCTCGCATGGGGATGAATGCCCCTTTTGAGCGTCGAAGCCCTCTCTGTTTCAGTATAGCCGCAATGCATCCGGCGAACGGAACCCTGCCAGGCTACTCGCAGTTTTCCGATTTGCGGAAGATCAGCCAATAGCAGTGCTGCCGGCGGCTGTGGTGGGCGACCTTCCATTTCGGGTCGATGATCGGCCCTTTGCGGACCTTGATAATGCAGTCGCAGGGGACAAAGCCCGCTTGGCGGGCCGCCTGGATGAAATCCACATGGGCCCACTGGTACTGGTGATCATGAATGTAGTCGGCGATCTTGCAGAGCAAAACTCCTTCGTCCTTCAGAACGTCGTAGGCTTCCCGCAGGAACGGTGGGTACGTGTGAGTGAACGTGTACCCGTTCTCTTTTGAAGATTTCAGCACCAGTCCGAATCGCACGTTGAAGTCCTTCGACTTGTCCTTCCCCTGATTCGGGATGTGCGGCGGGTCGTACACCACCACGTCGAAGCTCCCTTTGCGGAATGGCATCTGGGTGTTGTCGCCGACCACCGTGGGCCGGTGGTCCCTCTGAATGTCCATGCCGATGACCGCGCGGGTGCTCCCGCGCCAGAATCGGCCGCCATTCACCGTAGCGTCGAGGATTCGCTTCGGGCGCGTGCGGGGATAGAACCCCAGGAGACTCTCCAGCAACTCGGCGTCCTCACCGTCCCACACCGAGGGGAGCGGCGCATATTTCGACGAGGCAGCCGAGTGTGGCTTCCTCCCCATCTCGCGGTTGTCGCCGTCCGGCCAGAGCTTCGCCTGCATCAATGGAATCATAGACGGTATGACCTGTTCTCCACAACCCTCTATCGTCTGTCCATTAACGCGCCTTTAGTTGCACTACCTGAGCCGGACGGCCCGCCCCACCGGGTAGACTGGTATGCGATGAGGGAAGGGTTGCCGGCTGCTCTGGTCGCCGTGGTAGGGCCGACCGGCGCGGGAAAAAGCGAATTGGCCTTGCGCATCGCCGGGGACTTCGACGGAGAGGTCGTGAACTGCGACTCGCTCCAGTTGTACCGCCATCTGGACATTGGGACAGCCAAGCTCCTGCCGGGCGAGCGGCGGGGGGTGCCGCATTACCTGCTGGACATCCTGAACCCGGACCAGGTGTTCACGGCGGGGGAATACGCACGAGCGGCGCGGCCGGTGCTCGAGGAGATCGCGGGGCGCGGGCGCCTGCCGGTCGTTGTGGGCGGGACAGGCTTCTACTTGCGCGCGTTGCTCGAGGGCCTGTTCCCCGGTCCCACCCGTAATGAAACAGTGCGCCGGCGGCTCGCGCGCCGGGAGGCGGGGCGCCCGGGCTGGCTGCACCGCATGCTCGCACGCTTCGACCCGGCCTCGGCGGTCAGGATCCATCCCGGCGACGTGCAAAAGCTGATTCGGGCAGTCGAGGTTCTGCTGGCGACGCGGCGGCCGCTTTCGTCGTGGTTCGCGGATGGGCGCGACGCCCTCCAGGGGTTCCGGGTTCTGAAGCTCGGGCTGGACCCGCCGCGGGCCGCCCTCTACGAGCGGCTGGATGAACGCTGCGCCCGGATGTTCGACACGGGGCTGGTGGAGGAGGTTCGGGGGATTCTGGCGTTGGGATATCCCAAAGAAAGCAAAGCGCTCGAGGCGCACGGATACCGGCAGGCGGTGCAGGTGATCGCAGGGGATCTGGACCTCGCCGAAGCGCTCTACCACGCCCGCCGGAATACGCGACGCTATGCCAAGCGGCAGTGGACCTGGTTCCGGCGCGATCCCGAGGTGCGGTGGCTGCGTGGATTCGGAGGGGATGCACCTGTGCAGGAGTCCGCGCGGGCCGAGGTAAGTGACTTTCTGGATCGCAGGTTCCGGGGAGCCGTCTGATAGACTGAGGGTTGGTCGATGCGGCGGCTCCTCCCCGTGGTCCTTCTGTCGGTGGCGTTGCCGGGCTGGGCAGACACAGTCCTGGTCCTCCCTTTCTTTAACGAATCCTCCTCGGCCGACCTCGACTGGATCACGGAAAGCGTCTCGCACACGATCTCCGAGGCCCTGGTCTCACGCGGCTTGCTGGTGCTGGAGCGGGAAGACCGGGAGGAGGTGTACCGCCGGCTGTCGATCCGGGCGAAGGCCCACCTGACGCACGCTTCCGTGATCAAGGTGGCGGAGGCGCTGGACGCCTCCCAGGTGATCTACGGGGAGTTCGAGGTCAACGTCGCGGCGGGCACGCCGGCAGCGGCGGGCGCACCCCCCTCGCGCGGCTCCGTGCGCATGACCGCGTACGCCCTGGACATGACACGGATGCGCAAGGGTCCCGAGTTCATGGAATCCGGCGCCCTCGAGGATCTGGCGCAGTTGCAGGCGCATCTGGCGTGGCAAGTGCTGCGGTTCCTGGCGCCCGAGCTGACGCCCAGCGCCGAGCAGTTCCTCAACGAGCGTCCGCCGGTCCGCCTGGACGCGATGGAGAACTATACCCGCGGGTTGCTGGCCACCAATGACGAGCAGAAGCACCGCTACTTCACACAAGCCGTCCGGCTGGACGAGAGCTTCTCGCAGCCGCAGTTCGAGCTGGGGCGGCTGTATTGGGCGAAGAAAGAGTACCGGCTCGCGGCGGACTGGCTGGCGCGACTCAAGCCGGGGGGATCGCGCTACTTCGAAGCCAACTTCCTGCTGGGCCTGTGCCGGTACTACAGCGGCGACTACGCCGGCGCGCAGGCCGCCTTCGAACGCGTTGCGGAATCGGTGCCGCTGAATGAAGTGTTCAACAACCTGGGCGCGGCGCAATCCAGGCGCAACCTGCCTGCGGCGCTGGAGAACTTCCGCAAAGCCCTGGAGGGCGACCCGGCCGATCCCGACTTCCATTTCAACGTGGGCTACGCGTTGTGGAAACAAGGGGAATTCGCCGCCGCGGCCGACAGCTTCCGCGCCGCACTGGACCGCAGCCCCGACAATGCCCTGGCCACCACGATGCTGGGCCGCTGCCTCGCCAAGACCGGGCCGCGGGCGGTCGACCCGAAGAGCACCGGGTTCGAGCGGGTGAAGCAGAACTACGAGGAAGGCGCCTACCGGCAGTTGAAGGCGGCCCTGGAGTCCAAGCAGCCGAAATAGATCCAATGTCAAAATGACAGAGTGATCCCTGTCGCGCTGACGATCGCCGGCTCGGACCCCAGCGGCGGGGCGGGCATCCAGGCGGACCTCAAGACCTTCCACCAGTTCGGCGTGTACGGCGAAGCGGCCATCACGCTGGTCACCGTCCAGAACACCATGGGAGTGGAACGGGTCGAGTGCCTGCCTGCCGATCTGGTGATCGCGCAGATCCGCGCGGTGCTCGAGGACATCCGGCCGGCGGCGGCCAAGACGGGCGCGCTCGGGAACCGCGAGCTGGTCGAGGCGGTGGCCGCGCTGGCGGGCGATTTCGATTTTCCGCTGGTGGTCGATCCGGTTATGATTTCCAAGCACGGCGCGCCGTTGGTGGAGGCCGAGGCGCGCGAGGCCATCGCGGCGCGGCTGGTCCCGCGCGCCTACCTGCTGACGCCGAACCTCGCGGAGGCCGCGGCGTTGACGGGAATCGAGGTCCAGGACGCCGCCGGAATGCGGCGCGCGGCCGAACGCCTGGCGTCGATGGGGGCGCGCGCGGTGCTGGTCAAGGGCGGGCATCTCAGCGGGTGCTCGACCGATGTGCTGTTCGCCGCCGGCGAGTTTCACGAGTTCCCCGCCGAGCGCATCGCGACCCGGCACACCCACGGCACCGGATGCACCTATTCGGCCGCCATCGCCGCGGAATTGGCGCGCGGCACGCCGCTCGAGGCCGCCGTCGCCCGCGCGAAAGCCTTCGTCACCGAGGCCATTCGCACCAACCCCGGGCTGGGCCGTGGCGCCGGTCCGGTGAACCACCACGCCCCGGTGCCATGAGCCGCACGATCGAAGCTGTTCGCGCTCTCCGGCACCGCAACTACCAGCTCTTTTTCGGCGGTCAGCTCATTTCGCTGATCGGCACCTGGATGCAGAACGTGGCGCAGGCCTGGCTGGTCTACCGGCTCACGGGGTCCTCGCTGCTGCTGGGGCTGGTGGGTTTTGCGGGCCAGATCCCGATTTTCCTCCTGGCGCCGGTCGGCGGCGCGGCTGCGGACCGCTGGAGCCGGCATCGAATCGTGATCGGCACGCAGGCCAGCGCGATGACGCTGGCCCTACTTCTGGCGGGGATCACGCTGCTCGGATACGTCCAGGTCTGGCACGTGGTTGTGCTGGCGGCGTCGCTGGGCCTGGTGAACGCTTTCGACGTTCCGGCGCGGCAGGCGTTCGTGGTGGAGATGGTCGGCAAGGAAGATCTTCCCAACGCCATTGCGCTGAACTCGTCGCTGTTCAACGGCGCGCGCATCGTCGGGCCGGCGGTGGCCGGGGTGCTGGTGGCGGCGATCGGCGAGGGCTGGTGTTTCTTCGCCAACGGCGTGAGCTACGTCGCGGTGATCGCGGGCCTGCTGCTGATGCGGCTGCCGCCCCGTCCGGTGGCGCCGAAACCCGGCTCGGTGCTCGCGCACATGGCGGAGGGCTTCCAGTTCGTCTGGCGAACGCGCCCCATCCGCGCGCTGTTGCTCCAACTGGGCGTCGTGAGCCTGATGGGGATGCCCTACGCCGTGCTCATGCCGATTTTCGCGGACCGCATCCTGCACAGCGGCTCGAGGGGGTTGGGCTTCCTGATGGGCGCCTCCGGGGTGGGAGCGCTGGGCGGCGCGATCACCCTCGCGATGCGCCGCGGTCTGCGCGGTCTGGGGCGCTGGGCGGCCTGCGCTTCGGGCGCTTTCGGGGCATGCCTGATTCTGTTCTCGTGTTCGCGCTCGTTCTGGCTCTCGGCTGCGCTGCTGGCGCCCATCGGGTTCGCCTTCATCGTGCAGATGGCGTCGTCGAACACCCTGATCCAAAGTATGGTCCCCGACCGCCTGCGCGGCCGGGTAATGTCCGTCTACTCGATGATGTTCATGGGCATGGCGCCGCTAGGCTCCCTCGGCGCGGGCGTCGCGGCCTCGCGGTTGAGCGCGCCGGTGGCGGTCGTGATTGGCGGCGCCGCCTGCATCCTGAGCGCGATCGTCTTCGGCTCGCGCCTCCCTTCCCTGCGCCACGAGGCCCGCCAGTTGATCCTCGCCCAGCAGATGGCCGGCGGAGACCCGGCCGAGGAAATGACCGGCGGAGCGCTGTGAGCGAATTGACGATTTTCGATTGCCGCATTGACGATTTTTGTGGAGGTTGTCCGTGACCGAGGAAGCGGACGCGCTCAGGGCGCGAACGATGCAGTTTGCGATTCGTGTAGTGAAGATGTTTCAAGCCCTTCCGAAAACCGATGTGGCCCGCACGATCGGCCGGCAAGTGCTGCGTTCCGGTACTTCGGTTGGCGCCAACTACCGTGCCGTTTGCCGGGCGCGGTCCAGGACGGAGTTTGCCGCCAAGCTCGGCTTGGTGATTGAAGAGGCGGACGAAACCGTGTTCTGGTTGGACTTGCTCACAGACACCGGGATCGTTCGCCCAAGTCGAATGGAGGCGCTGCTTAAAGAGGCTAATGAGCTGGTGGCGATCTTTGCGGCATCGCAGCTCACCGTGAAGGCCCGGCCAAAATCGTCAATGCGAAAATCGTCAATCGTCAATCCGGTCTGATCTACCGCGGGTCCAAGCCCAGGCTGTGCAACAGCGTGTACATCGACCAGGCCACCGCGGCGGCGCAGGGGATGGTCAAGACCCAGCCCCAGACGATGTTGGCCGCCACGCCCCAGCGCACGGCTTTGAGCCGCTGGACCGAGCCCACGCCCGCGATCGCGCCGGTGATCACGTGCGTGGTCGATACGCCGACCCCGACCGCGGTGGCCATCAGGATGGATGTCGCGGCGGCCGTCTCGGCGCAGAAGCCCCCGCGCGGCTTGAGGCGGGTAATCCGCGAGCCCATGGTGTGCACAATGCGCCATCCGCCGCTGAAGGTTCCGAGCCCGATCGCGGCATGCGCGGCCAGAATGACCCACACCGGTACGTGAAAGGCGGGCAGGTACTTGGCCGAAACCAACACGCCGGTGATAATCCCCATGGTCTTCTGCGCGTCGTTGGTCCCGTGCGAGTAGCTGAAGGCCGCCGCCGACAGAAGCTGGAGCTTGCGAAAGTACACGTCCATCTTCTTCGGAGTGGAGTTCCGGAAGATCCAGTAGACGGCGATCATGAAGGCAAAGGCGGCGAGGAGGCCCAGGAACGGAGCGACCGCCATGAAGACAACCGTCTTGATCCAGCCCTTCCAAACCAGCACCTGGAGGCTGGAGGTGCGCGCGATGGCCGCGCCGGCGTACCCCCCGAACAGGGCGTGGGAGGAACTGGTCGGCAGGCCCAGCCACCACGTGATCAGGTCCCAGACGATCGCTCCGGCCAGCCCGCACAGGATCACGTACGGAGTGACTGCGCTGAGATCCACCATCCCGGTCCCCACCATCTTGGCGACGCCAGTGCCGAAGCTGAATGCGGAAACGAAGTTGAAGAAGGCGGCCCAGATCACCGCCTGGAGCGGCGTGAGCACGCGGGTGGCCACGACGGTGGCGATCGAGTTTGCCGCGTCGTGAAAGCCGTTGATGAAATCGAAGCTCAGCGCCACCGCGATGATCGCGACGACCAGAATCAGTTCCGCGGACACGGGGATCGGCGGGCTCCAGAGTCTCAAGGTAGCGTTCGACTGTTGTGGGTTCGTGACGGTTCTGTTACAGGAGCGTTAAGACTTGGCTCGTCAAAACGGCAGGATCTCTTCCCTTACCGGGTCGAAGTCGATCCGGCGCTTCTGGACGTAGGCCAGGTTGCCCAGGTGGGAGGCCTGGGCCGAGCGGTGGCCGGCGAGCACGTCCCCATTCGGCAGCTTCCGGGTCTTCATGCACTCCAGGAAGTTGCTGACGTGGTCCAGATCCATGTTGCCTTCGGCTTTCACCACCACCGGCTTCTCGTACCTGCCCGCCGCGGTGAACTCGAAATGTTGCCGGTCGATCCACAGGCGGCCCTGGGTGCCGCAGAACTCGATTCCCTCGCCCGTGATCCCCGGCGCCAGCGTGGCCTCGAAGGTGGCCGTGAACTCAGAGGGGTATTCGAGCAGAACGTTGATGGTGTCCGGGGCTGTCCGGCCGTCCTTATAGTTGTACACGCCGCCGGCCGCCACCGCCGACTTGGGGACGTCCTGGCCCAGGAACATGTGGACCACGTCGATCCAGTGCGTGAAAAGGTCGGTGACCTGGCCTCCGCCGAAGTCCAGGTAGGCCCGCCAGTTGAAGAACTGCTGCGGATCGTAGTCCCGCCACCTCACGGGCCCCAGGAAACGCGGCCAGTCCAGGTTCTCCGGCTTGCTTTGGAGGAACTGCGGGGCCCGCCGCAGATGATAGCCGTTGCCGTGCCACCAGGTGCGCACCAGCGTGATCTTCCCCAACCGCCCGGCCTCGATGTACTCCTTCTTGGCTTGAAGATAGTGCCGGCCGGAGCGTTGCTGCATGCCAACCTGGCAAATCCGCCCGTTCACCCGCGCCGCCTTCACAATCTCCGGCCCCTCCTCGATCCTCAGCGTGAGCGGCTTCTCGACGAAGACGTCCTTGCCCGCATTCAGCGCGTCGATGGCGCACGGCGCGTGCCAGTGATCGGGTGTGGCGATGACCACGGCGTTCAATTCCTTCATCTCCAGCAGCTTGCGGTGATCGGTGAAGCTCCTGGCGTCGGCCGCCCCCTTCTGCGCCAGGTCGATCCGCCCTCCGTAAACATCGCACAGCGCGGCCACGCTCACCTGGGGGTTCTGCTGGAAGTTCGCCATGTCGTACCGCCCGCGGTCGCCGCAGCCGATGAGGCCCAGCACGATCCTGTCGTTCGCCCCCTGCACGCGTGAGTAGGAGAGGGCGGAAACAGCGGCGGCGCCCCGCAGGAAGTCCCGACGAACAAATTTACCCGGCATAAAGCGAATTATACCGTGACAGCGCACTTATATACTTGGAGCCGGACATGAGACCAATCCTGATGCGAGCTCGTTGGGTTGTCGCGTTCTGCTTCGTGCTGGCCGCACTGGCCCAGACGGTGACGCCGAAAAAGGCCGCGCCGCGGCCCGCTGCGGGCGCCATGGGGGCGTCCGAGGACCGGCGATTGGAAGCCGCCATCCGCACCCGCTTCGCCGACTCCGGGATCGCTTCCGACAAGTTCCAGGTGCGCGTGCAAGGCGGTGTCGCGACGCTCGAAGGCCACACCGATGTGCTCCAGCACAAAGGCACGGCCACGCGTCTGGCGAAGGCGATGGGTGCAAAGCAGGTGGTGAACCGCATCGAGATAAGCGAAGCCGCGCGGGAGAAGGCCGCGGGCAACCTGGCCCAGGGCCGCCGCCGCGCGCAACTCAAACGCGGCGACGCGCGATCGGAACACCGCTGATCGCTGCCCTACAATTGCCGTTCGGGGACCCGCGCCAGGATGTCGAAAATGCGGGCGCCGTATTTCTCGACGATCTTGAGGCCGACGCCCGGAACCGCCAACAATTCCGCGGCGCTTTGCGGGCGCTCGGCGGCGATGGTCTGAAGCGCGCGGTCGGTCAGGATGCGGAAGGCGGGAACCCCGCGTCGCTTCGCCTCCGCCAGGCGCCAGGCGCGCAGCGCCTCGCCGAGAGCTGGGTCCGGGGCCCGTGGTGGCCGCGCGGAGCGGGTCTCTGAGGGTCGCGGCTCGGCAGCGTGTCGCACCTTCTTCTTCCGCTTCTTGGCGACCCGTGCGATCTCCTGCTGGACCGGGATCTCCGGGAACTCCTCGAGCGCCCGGCCCTCCGCGGTCAGCCGTACCCTGGTGTACGGAACGCGCTTCCCGTCTTTTTCGAACCAGGTCTCGGTGAGTTCCACCAGGCCCGCGCGCGCCATCCCGCCGAGGAGCAGTTCGAACGTGTCGCGGTCGATGGAATGGTCCGCGAACAGGTCGTTGTAGAGCCGGCCCGACGCCTTCTCGCCCCTGCGCTTCAACTCGGAAGCCACCCGCTCGAGCGCCGAGCGTTCCCCGGCGGTAGGCGGCCGGAAGGTCTGCGCGAGGCAATCGGCGGGAGCGCAGAAATCGCAAGTGCCGCAGCGCACCTGCCCGTCGGCTCGGTCGCCGAAGTGCCGCACCAGCGCCGCCATGCGGCACTGGTGCGAGCCGGCGTAGCGCAACATCTGCTCCAGGTGCTCCAGCTTACGCTCGCCCTGCGCGATGTAAGAATCGCGCCAGCCAGCGCTGCCCCGGCTGATGTTCTCGGCGAAGTCCACCACCGCGCCGCCATGGATCCACAGCTTCTCGATCGCCTTCTCGAACAGATCGGCGTCCAGCCGGACACTGCGTTCCAGTTCCTCGCGCGCGACCGGCTGCTCGGAGAGCCTGGCGTAGATGCCTTCCAGTGCCTTAACGTCCGGGTAGTCGCGCTCGAAGAAGTAATCGTGCTTGTGCCGGTCCGCATAGGAGTGCATCAGGATGGCGCGCGAGGGCGCCCCGTCGCGGCCCGCGCGCCCGATCTCCTGGTAGTAGGCTTCCACGCTCCCCGGCAAGGCGGTGTGGATCACGGTGCGGATGTCGGGTTTGTCGATCCCCATGCCGAAGGCGATGGTGGCGACGATCACTTCGAGCCGGCCCTCCAGGAAACGGGTCTGCACCTCGTCGCGGACCTTGGGCTCGAGACCCGCGTGGTAGGCCGCCGCCGGGAACTCGTGGTTGAGGTCGCGGGCCACCGAGGCGGCCTCCTTCCGCGTGGGCGTGTAGACGATCGCAGGCCGCCGCATCGCTTCGAGCAGCAATTCGCGCGCCAGCATTGCCCGCGCCGATGGAGGTGCCTCGACCACCTCGACGGCAATGTTGGCGCGGCGAAAGCCGTGGATGGCGCGCATCGCCCCGCCCAGGCCGAGCTGCTCGACGATGTCGTCTTGCACCACCGGCGTGGCGGTGGCGGTCAGCGCCACCACCGGGGCCGGGCGGAGCAGAGGCAAGTACTGGCCCAGCATGCGGTAGTCCGGGCGGAAATCGTGCCCCCACTCGGAAATGCAGTGCGCCTCGTCGATGGCCACCAGCGAGGGCTTGCGCTTGCCGAGCATCTCCGGGAACCCCGGCACGCGCAACCGCTCGGGGGCGATGAACAGGAAATCCAGGTTGCCTTTCAGGTAGTCCATCGCGGCCTGGCGGGAGACCGCACGGTCGCGCCCCGAGTGGATCCGCTCGGCGCGGAATCCGCGCTGGTTGAGTTTCGCGACCTGGTCCTCCATCAGCGCGATGAGCGGGCTGACCACCAGCGTCGTCCCGCCGCGCACGATCCCGGGGAGTTGATAGCAGAGCGACTTTCCGGAGCCCGTCGGCATCACCAGCAAGACGTCCCGCCCCTCGATGGCCGCCCGGCAGACCGCTTCCTGGTTCGGGAGGAACGAGGGAAACCCGAACCTCGTGTGCAGCACGTCGATCACACCACCGCTCCCTGGCGGTCGCGGCTCGGAAGTGGGTGCGCCGAGCTGTGCCGAGCCGCGACTGTCAGGGAGCGGTGCTTGGGCGCCCACTTTGCCCACCACCTCCCGCACGTACTCTTCGATGCCCTCCAGGAACGGCTGCAACCGCGCCGTCCCGCGGTGAATGCGCCCGAGGTAGGCTTCCCACTGGCCGGTCATCGCCGGACTCTTCACTTCCGGATGGACCACCTCAATGAGATGGATGCCCTTCCCGGTCGCCTCCAGGCTTTTGCCCTGCCGGACGATGTAGCCACGCTTGAGCAGCACCTCGATGATCGCGGCCCGCGTGGCCGGAGTGCCCAGCCCCGTCTCCTTCATCGCCTGGGAGAGTTCCTTCTCGTCGAGCGTCTTACCCGCCGTCTCCATGGCCGTCAGCAGGGTCGCCTCCGTGAACCGCTTGGGAGGGCGCGTCCGCTTGCTGACCGGATTGACCTCGACGACGGTCTGCGGCTGCCCGACTTCAAGACTGGCCGGCAGCGCCAGTTCGGCAGGCTCTTCGCCGGCGCGCGGCGCTCGCTTCAGGTCCAGGACCTTCCAGCCCTCCTGCTGAACCGCCGTGCCGCTGGTGTGGTAGCGGTCCAGCGCGCCGGGGTTGGCGATCACGGTGATCACGGTCGTAACGCTCCAGACGTGGTCTGAGTGCCAGGCGGCCAGCAGCCGGCGGCACACCAGGTCGTAGATTCTGCGCTCGTCCGGCGAAAGCGAGGCGCGCTGGGGCGGTGTCGCGGTCGGGATGATGGCGTGATGGTCGGTGACCTTCGAGTCGTCCACGAAGCGGCGGGAAAGCGGCCGCTCGCCGGTCGATGGCGCCAGCAGGTCCTTGTAGGGCGCCGCGACGGACCGGACCACGGCGGCCAGTGTCGCGGCGATGTCCTTCGACAGATGGCGGCTGTCGGTGCGCGGGTAGCTCAGCAGCTTGTGACGCTCGTAGAGCGACTGCGCCAGATCCAGCGTCTTCTGCGCGCTGAAGCCGAACAGCCGGTTGGCATGGCGCTGCAATTCGGTCAGATCGTAGAGCAGCGGTGGCGCCATGCGTTCGGTCTGGGATTCGAGGGATTCGATGCGCGCCTCGCCGCTCCGTGCCCGCTCGACGGCCCCGGCCGCTTCTTCTCCGTCCGCGGGCAGGCGTGTTTGCCGGGCCCCGTTCACTTCCACGAACCAGATCCCCTCGTAGGTCGCGCCGGGACGCGGAGAGAACGTGGCGACGACTTCCAGGTAGTCTTCCGGGACGAAGGCGCGGATGGCCAGCTCGCGCTCGACCACCATCGCCAGCGTCGGCGTCTGCACCCGGCCCACCGACAATTCGTCCCCCAGCGCCAGCGTGTAGGCGCGGGAGAGGTTCATCCCCACCAGCCAGTCCGCCCGGCTGCGGCCCCGCGCGGCGTCCGCCAGCGCGTCGTATTCGCGGCCTTCGCGCAGGTTCTGGAACCCCTTCCGGATGGCCTCCGGCGTGAGCGACGAGATCCACAGGCGGCTGAACGGCTTCTCGCAACCGGCCGCCTCGTAGATGTACCGGAAGATCAGCTCCCCCTCGCGGCCCGCGTCGGTGGCGCAGACCACCCGGCTCACGCGCGGCGAGTTCAGAATCTTCTGGACCACCTCGAACTGGTCCTGCGTGTGCTCGTAGACCACCAGCGGCCATTCTTTGGGGAGCATGGGCAGCAGGTCGCGGCGCCAGTGCCGCCACTCAGGCCGGATCTCGTGCGGCTGCGCCAGGCTGACCAGGTGCCCGATGGCCCAGGTGACGATGTAGCCGTTGCCGTGCAGATAGCCCTTCCCCTGTGCCCCGGCGCCGAGCACGCGCGCTATGTCGCGCGCCACCGAAGGCTTCTCGGCCAGCACGGCGACTGCTTCGGCCTCCGCGGCGCGTTTGGCGGCCATCGCTCGCATTGTACCGAGCCACCTGGGCCTGTGGTAAACCTGGAGTGAGAGGAGGCGACAATGAAGCGAGCGATTCCCCTGGTTCTGGCGGCGAGCGTATCCATGCTCTACGCCGACGAGAAAGGCGACGTCGAGCGATTGAGCAGGGCTACCGAAGTGGTGCAGGAGATCATGCAGGCGCCCGACAAAGGCGTACCGCAGCCGTTGCTGGACAAAGCCGAGTGCATCGTGGTGGTGCCCGGTGTCAAGAAGATCGCGTTCGTTGGAGGCGGCAAATACGGGCGGGGGTTCTTCGCGTGCCGTAAGCCCGGCGCGGGCTGGAGCGGCCCGGCCGGCGTGCGCGTCGAGGGCGGCAGCGTTGGATTCCAGATTGGCGTCTCGGAGACCGACGTGCTCATGCTGGTGATGAACAAGCACGGCGCCAACCGGCTGCTGTCGAGCAAGTTCACCCTCGGCGGAGACGCTTCGGTGGCCGCCGGCCCGGTCGGCCGCAGCGCCACCGCCGAAACCGACGCCTACATGACCGCCGAGATCCTCACCTGGTCGCGCTCGCGCGGAGTCTTCGCGGGCCTATCGCTCTCCGGCGCCACCCTGCGCCAGGATCTGGACACCAACCAGAACCTCTACGGCAAGCCGCTGCTCAACAAGCAGATCGTCCAGGGCGACGTCAAGCCGCCGGCCGCGGCCGCCGAGTTCCTCGCCCTGCTGAACAAGTATTCCAGCCGCAAGTAAGAACGGGGCTGCCCCGGTCGATTTGGAACCTGAACCGGGTGGCTGGATGGAGCGCAGCAGAAACGAAAAAGGGGAGCCCGAAGGCTCCCCTAGGGTTTGAGATCCCCCGTCCGATCCGCTCAGAAATGGAACTTCGCCGAGACCTGGAGCGCGCGCGGATTGCTCGAGAACACCAGATCGGGGCGATAGAAGGTGGTCGACGCCGGGTTGAGGGAGTTCCGCACTCCCGCGCCGGTGAAACCGATCGAGCGCACGTCGCTCAGGTACCCCCCGGTATACTGCGGGTGGTTCAAGAAGTTCGTGAACTGTGCGCCGAACTCGAAACTCTTGTGCTCGGTGAGGTTGAACCGCTTCACGATGGCCAGGTCGATGTCGTCGATCGGCATCAGGTGCTGGGTATTGCGCGCGGCGTTGGGCAGCGTTCCCTTGGCCGCCGTGATATAGCGTGCACCGGGGTTGTTCGCCAGGTAGGCCACCGTATCGCCGCTGCTGTTCTTCAGTGCCGTCACGTTGGAACCCACGTTCACCGTGCCGGCCGGGTTGACAATGGTGCGGTCGCCTGCGTTGTCGCCGTTCAGGTTCGCATCGATCATGCTCTGGGTGGTGGCCCAGGTGCCGGTCTGATACGTGAAGATCGGCGCGAACTCCCAGTTGCCGACCAGGTTCTTCATGAACCAATTGGAGTCGTGTTTGAAGAACGGCAGGTCGTAAATCGTGGTGAACGTGAAACGCTGCCGGTGATCCAGGGCGGAATCGGAGCGCTCACCCCGCATGTTGCGGAAATCCTGCGCCCGGCGGGGAGTTGTCACCGTGCTGAAGACCTCGGCCGTCGAGTCGTCGATGTTGTGGCTCCAGGTGTACGCTCCCATGAATTGCAGGCCGTTTCGGAAGCGGCGCGTCACCTGCGTCGCGAGACCGTGATAGGTGGAGTTGCCCCACGGCATGAAGGCCACGATATTGCTCCAGAACCCCGCATTCATGTACTGCGGCAGGAAGAACCCGTAGTTGTTGTAAGCGGCGTTGAGTTTGGCGAGAGTGCTGGTCAACCCGTTCAGAGTGGTCTGGCTCGGCGCCGTGAGGTACACCGGCAGCGCGTTCTGCGGCGTCACCACCGATTGCACATTGAGCCGGTTCTGAATCGGCAGGCTCAACCCGCGGGTGCCCAGGTAGCGCACCTCGATGGTGTAATCCTCCCGAAACACGTGCTGCACGCCGAGGTTCCACTGGATGGCTTTGGGCGGCTTCTGGTCGGGGATGTAGCTGCCGGTATAGGCACGGGCGTCCTCCTGGCTCAACGCTCCCGCCGAAGCAGTCGGCTTGATCCCGCCGTTCTGCAAGAATTTGTTGTATGCCGACAGGCCGCCCACGTCCACCGTCTGCTGGAACTGAGGCGGCATCGACAGCAAGCCGAGGTTGTCGAACAACTGGTCGTAACTCATCCCGAAGCCACCGCGGATGGAAGTGTTGCCACGGGTTCCGGGCGCCCACGCGAAGCCGATGCGTGGCTCGAAGCCTTTGTTGAATACCTTGGGCTGCCCGAAAGTGATCAGCCCCGGAACGCTGGAGATGGCGTTCACGGTTTGCAGGCGCTCGGCATAGGGCACGGTCGTTCGCTCGTAGCGCAGCCCGATGTTGATGGTGAAGTGGGGCCGGATCTTGAAGTCGTCGTTGGCGAACAACCCGAGCTGCGTCTGGTCGCCGTAGTATTCGAAGTTGCCGGTGGTCCGCTCGGCGAAATCGGGAACCTGGTCCAGCAGGTACCCCTCGAGCGTGCCCCAGTCGTAGTCGCCGCGGGCCCGCTGGGTGAAGCTCTGGGGGGCGATCAGCTTGCGGAAGTCGACGCCGAACTTGAGCGTGTGCGCCCCTTTGACCCAGGAAACGTTATCCGTGACCTGGTAGGTGTTCTGCACTCCGCCTTGCGGTGAGTTGGGGTCGGGACCGATGTTGACGTTCAGCTCGTCGATGGTGACGTTCGGGAAGGCGTCCAGGCCGGGAAACGTCTGCGGTCCAACGGTATAAACATTGTAGTTGCGGTTGTAGCCCAGCCGGAATTCGTTCGTGAGCGTGGGCGAGAAGTTGTGAAACTCCGAGAACGTCGCCAGATAGTTGTTGTTCGGGGTCATGGTGAAAAACACCGGCAAATTGGCCGCGGTGTCGATGAAGCTCCCCTTGTTAATCACGATCCGGCCCCGCATACTGTCCTTGCTGCTGATGTTGTAATCCACCGAACCCAAGTAGGTATACCAATTCTGGTAGTTCGGCGCCACGAACGACATCTGCCCCAACTCGACGGTCTTGCCGGCCACCACCGGGTACCCATACGGCGTGAGCGACGGAGCGACTGCCGCCGAAGTCGGAGGCAGATACTGCTTCATCACGGCCAGGTTGTTCGCGGAAACTCCGGAAATGGTGGCCAGCGCCGCGTAGCCGGCCGCGGTCGGCGCAAAGATCTGCCCGGCCGACCCGGCCGCGCCGATCGGGTTGTACTCGAAGCCGAACAGAAAGAACAGTTTGTTCTTCCTGATCGGGCCGCCAACATAGCCGCCCAAACGATTGTTGTCATAGCGGGGAAGACCCTCAGTCGCCTGCGACTCCGTCGCGTTCAGATTCCGGTTCTGCAAGTACTCGTACCCCACCCCGTGGAACTCGTTCCCGCCGCTCTTCAGAATCTGGTTGAACTGCCCGCCGGCCGAATGTCCGTACTCGGGCGAGAACTGGTTGGCGAGCACGGTGAACTGCTCCACGGCATCGTTCGGGATGATCGCCAGCGGGCCGGTGACGCTCTTGCTGTTGTTGTCGATGCCCTCAACCGTGAAATTGTTGTTGCGCGGCCGCTGCCCGCCGACCGACGGGCCGGTCCCCACGCCCACAGCCCCGCTGGAGCCGACGCCGGCCTGGAGCAGCGCAAGGTTGAGAACACCCGACCCGACGCTGGCCACCGGAAGGTCGGCCAACTGCCGGGCTTCGAAGGCCGTCTGCACCTGGGCGGTGGTCGTGTCGATGGTTACGGCCGTGGCGCTCACCTCGACCACCGTGCTGGTCTCGCCGATCTGCAAAGTCACATTGGCGGTCCCGGCCTTGTTGAGTTCGACCGGTACATTGTTCACCTCGGCCTTGGCGAATCCCTTGGCGACAACCGCGAGCTTATAGCTGCCGACGGCCAGGTTGCCAAGGCGGTACTGCCCGGTACTCGTCGATGTCGTGGTCGCCGTGATTCCCGTCGCATTGTTGGTGGCCGTGATGGTCGCGCCTGGTATTCCGGCCCCGGTCGGGTCGTAGATCGTCCCGACGAGGTCGCCGCTGATGGACTGCGCCAGCGCCAGTGACGCCAGCGCCAGAACTACGATGAGGAACAGTACTACCCTGCTGCTTCGTTTCATAACCCCCTTGCAATCCTTTCCCTTAAGTTTGGCGCCAAACACATTGTCCGGGGGGCGCCCTTCTAGAGATAGCGCTCCCTCCGTCGCACAATTATACACCAAGCTCTCCACACCCGAACCTCGAAATTGTCGGCAGATGCGACACACGAACCTCTCTGCCGCAGCAACGGCACATTCGGGGGGCCAGTTGCTCTGGGAGACCAACACCCTTCCAGCGCGATAACACTCCTCGCCTGAAGCCGGGCGGGTCCCCTAGCCCCTCACCTTAGCACCCCACCTGAGATTGCACAAGAGGGAACAGCGCGAAACCATCGAAAAACTTCGGTTTACAGGTGTAACGTGCGAACCGGAGCGCGCCCTACAGCGGCCAGTCGGTCGGCTCGGCTGTGGAGATCTCGAGCCACCCCTCCTGCGGGATGGCGTCGATCGGAAGCCCTTGTTTCCACAGGGATAGCTGCAAACGCAGCGACTGCCCCGACCCCACCCCCAGCGCCGCCAGCGAGAGCCGGGCCTCCAGCACCTTGTGAAACGCGAACTCGACCGCCGTGGCGGCCTCCGGTTTCCCCAGCCGCACTTCGCTGGCGCTCACCTGCCCGTCGCGGAAGCCCAGCACGATGAAACTCTCCCGAGACGGATCGGCGCACGGCTGGACGGTCAGGTGCCCGTCCATTCCGGAGAGCCCCGAGACCGCCCCCGGCTCGAAATCCACCCGCAGGTACAGGTTTTGCCCGTCGCTGCCGTAGAACAGCTCCTGGATCAGGAACCGCTTGCCATGCATTGCCCCGGAGCGCGCATCCACCCGGTAGACGCCCGCGCCCAGCCACTCGAAGTACGAGGTGACCAGGCCATCGATCTTCGGGCGCACCGGCCCGGTGGGCGGCGTGTGCACCTCGGGCAGCGCTATCCTCAGGATCGGGTGGGAGAGATCCTCGGGCGGCGTGAGGTGGAGCGCCCGGTAGACGTTTGCCAGGTGCGCGCGGTACAGCGCGTCGAACTCCTCGCGAAAGTCCGACTGGTGCTCCGGCCCGTACCACCAGCACCAGTCGCTCCCCTCGGAGATCAGCAGTTCCTCGTAGGCCAGTTCCCGGTCCTGGCCGGAGACCCCGGAGGCCACCCGCTCATAGGTCTGCCGCGCCCGCAGCAGGTACTCCCAGGCGCGGTTGTCCTCCTCCGCCCCGATCCAGACGTCGAAATTCGCCCCGATCCACGAGCCCGGAAAAATGTGGTCCAGCGGCTGCGGCTCCAGGCGCTCGAGCGCCTCCGCGACCGTCAGGGCGGTGATCGAGCGGTCGGCCGTGATCCCCCGGTACAGCTCTCTCAAGAACGGCCGGCCGTTCTGCTCGTAGAATTCCCAGGCATTCTCCCCGTCCAGAATGATGGGGACGAACGCGTCGCGGCCGCTGGCCAGGAGTCCGCGGCAGTTGTCGCGGATGCGGTTGAGGAAATCCGCCGCGGCCTCCGCCGCGCCCAGCCGCGCGTACACGAATCCGATCAGGTCGCTCAGATAGTGGTCGCGGAAGATCACCGCGATTTCCCGGCCGCCCTGCCGCCAGACATAGGGCCGGCAGGTGTCCTCGACCCCGGCGGTCCGGCCCAGCACGCGGCCCAGCACCCCGTTGTCCGTGGCTGCCCAGCGAAACCCCGCTTCGGCGGCGATACTCAGCGCCTCGTCGGACACCGAGCCCTCGGAAGGCCACAGCCCCGCCGGCGTCGTCCCGAGCCGTTCTCCGCAGAACTGCCGCGCCCGCTCGAGCTGCGCCCGGGCGTCCTGCGGATAACGGAACCGCGACGGCAGCGACACGTAGGGATGCGCCACCTCGGCGATGTTGGAATCGCAGATCAGCGGCAGGATGGGATGGTAGAACGGCGTGGTCGAGATCTCGATCTGCCCTCGCGCGGCGAACTTGCGATACACCGGCAGGACGGCCCGCAGAATCTCGGTCTGTTTCCTGCCGGCCAGCGCCTGGTCGTCCGGCGTGAAGTTGCGGCCCCGCAACACCAGCTCGCGGATGTCCGGGTCCTTGGTCAGGAATTCCTCGTCGAACCAGGCCAGTTGCGAGAGCACCTGCAAGTCGCGGAACGCCTGCGCGCTGAACAGCCGCAGCGCGCGCCCGACATTCCGGTCGGCCGCCCGCCAGACCTGGCACAGCTCCAGGTAGCGCGGGAATCGCGCCACGATGCGCGTCGGATTCAGCGGCACGAAGTTGCGCAGCAGGAACTCCTGGTCGGCCTGCGTCAGGCTCTCGGTGGGCTTGAGCGTCACCCGCAGATAGGGATCGGCCGCGTTGCCCTGCGCATAATCCTCCACCTGCAACATCAACGACGGCACCAGGTTGAAGGTCTGATGGACCTCGGGAAACTCCTCCAGGATCTCCACCATCCCGTAGTAATCCTTGAGGGCATGCAGCCGGGTCCAGGGCATCCTGTATTCCCCGGAGATCAGGTCCTTGTAGAACGGCTGGTGCATGTGCCACAGCACGCAAAGGTAGATGCGGGGCATAGGAGGCGCTACCGGCGCGGGCTTTCGGCGGCATAGGGCCGCGGGTCCGCCGTACTCCGGAAGCAGGTGGACATGGGGGGAGAGCCGGCGTCGAAAACGGTCATCGGGCGCAGGCCCAGGATCAGCTCCATGGTACGCAGCATGGAAGTTGTATTGTACATCGTGCCGTCCACGGCGCCGCGCTTCACGTACGGCGAAATCGCCAGGGCCGGCGCTGCGAAGATCGCCGTGCTGGTCCAGAAGCGGCTCTTCGAGACGGCTTCGACAACCTGCCCCAGCGCGGAATCGTCCTCCAGGCGCATCAGGATCAGGGCGGGCATCTGCCCGGTCTTCTCGAAATCGGCCAGGTCCTGGAGGAAGACCTTGGCGCGCTCCGTGTCCGGGTAGTCCGGGTCCCAACCGCGGTAGCGCAGGTTGGTCGCGCGGTTGAGGACCGGGTCCTTCACCAGTTGCACCTGGATGCCGTCGGTCGCCTCCTTCAGCGGGCGGTTGGCGACGAAGTGGCCGTAGTTCCGCATCGAAATGCCCGCCGCCGCGGCCTGCGTCCACAGGTAGCCGGACGCGGGCATGGAGGCCGGTTCCCCGCCCTCGTAGTCGAACGGGCGAGGCCGCATCTTTTCGACGAAGTCGGAGGCGATCCCCGCGGTGGCCCACTGCTCGCCGTCCGCGCGGGTCTCTCCCATGACCTGGAAGTTGTCCAGCCGCACGAACTCGCGCGCCAGCTTGCGATGGTTCGCTCCGTCCCGATGGTTCTCCCCGACGATGTAGATGACGTGCCGGATGGGCGACACCTGGCCCGGTTGCGCGGGGATGGGGCTGTCCTGGCCGGTTCCCGCATCCTCGAGTAAGGCGTCGCGATAGGGCGAGTTGTCGAGCACGGTCTTCGAACAGGCCTCCAGTTGCTCATCGGCGGGCGGGTCGATGAACGACGCCGTCCCGGAAGGACGTGGCCGGCCGTTCAACACCACCACCCGGCCATCGCCCAGCACCCGGACGGCTGTCGGATACCAGCCTGTCGGGATGAAACCGAGTGGCTGCGCGCGCGCGCCGGTGACGTCCGCCACCGCCACCGCGTTCACGTCCGAGCAGACCACATACAGCCGCTTGCGGTCCGGGCTGAGCGCCAGCGCGCTGGGCGTCATCCCCGCCGGCTGCCAGGGGGTCAGCGAGACGTTGATCGTGTCGATGCGACGCAACTCTCCGCTTTCCGAGGCCCCCAGCACATACACGTTATTGGTGTTCGCCGCCGCCACGAACAGCCGCGCGGTCACCCACTCGAGTTGGCCTGGCTCCTCCACCGCCGGCTGGCCGGGCAGCCAGAGCAGGTCGGTCGGGTGCGCCCCCAGCCGCAGCTTCTCGATCACGGCGCCCCGATCGGTTTCGTGCTGGTAGACCGAGCCGTCCGCCCAGCTCGAGACCAGAAACGTCTTGCCGCCGGGCGGGAACAGGATGCGGTACGGCCGCCGGCCCGTCGCAAACCGCTCGATCACCACTCCGGATTGCGGATTGATCACGGCGATGGAGTTGTGGAACAGGTCGGCGGCATAGAGCAACCGGCCGGCGGGATCGAAGGCTACGTCGCCGGCGAAATCGTTGCCGGTTCGCTTCTCCGGAGGCGTCAGCGAAAAAGTCCGGCGGGGGGTCAGCCTGCCCTCCGCGAACCCGAACTCGAACACCGCCGCCTGCGAGCCGCCGCCCACGTACACCCGGTCGCCCTGGGGCGAAAACGTGATCCCGAGCCACGCGTCCGGCACGGAGATGCTCCCCACCGCGCGCTCGGTCGCGGTTTCGAACACCGTGATCGAGGGCGCCGCGGCACCGCCGTTCAGTACCAGCAGGTACTTCCCGTCCGGCGAAACCGCCGCCGACATCGGCAGCGTTCCCAGAGCGACCTGCCGGCCCGCGGGCCGCAGCCGCCAGCCCGCGGGCTGAGCGGACAACACCAGGGTCAAGGCGATCGGCAAAACCACCGCCGCAGTTTTCATTCGGAGAACCTCTGCGCAATGGGAAACCGCCGGCCGATGCCGAACGCCTTAGTAGTGACTTTCAGGCCGGGCGCGGCCTGCTGGCGCTTGTATTCGTTGCCGTCGACCTTGTTGATAATCTCGCTGACAAAGCCGACCTCCAGGCCCAGCGTCTCGGCGATCCGTCGCGGCGTCTGGTAGTCCTCGACGTAGGCGCTCAGGATGCGGTCCAGCAGGTCGTAAGGCGGCAGCGTATCCTGGTCCGTCTGGTTCGGCCGCAGCTCGGCCGAGGGCGGCTTGCGGAACACGCTCTCGGGGATGGCGTCCGCGTGGCGCCGGTTCGCCACCCGCGCCAGCTCGTACACCAGGGTCTTGGGAACGTCGCTGATCACCGCCAGCCCCCCGCACATGTCGCCGTACAGCGTGCAATAGCCCATGGCGAGTTCGCTCTTGTTGCCAGTGGTCAGCGCCAGCACCGACCATTTGTTCGAGAGCGCCATCAGGATTGCGCCGCGAATGCGCGCCTGGATGTTCTCCTCGGTGACGTCGCGCTCCCGGCCCGCGAACAGCGGATCCAGCGCCGCCAGGTAGCTCTCGTAGATCCCCGTGATCTTCACCACCTCGAAGCGGATGCCCAGATTCGCCGCCAGCGCGCGCGCGTCCGTCAGGCTGCCCTCGGACGAATACGGCCCGGGCATCCCCACCCCGACCACGTTCTCCCGGCCCACCGCGTCCACCGCGATCGCCGCTGTGAGCGAAGAATCGATGCCCCCGCTCAGGCCGATCAGCACGCGCTGGAACCCGCACTTGCGGATGTAATCGCGCGTGCCCAGGGCCAGCGCTTCGTAGACCGCCTCGCATTCCTCCGGCAGGCTCTCGTGCTGGTCGCCCGGGCCCGCCTCGGTATTCAGGAACACCAGGTCCTCCCGAAACGACGCCCCCGAGGCGATCACGCGCGCCTCCGCGTCCAGGGCGAAACTGCTGCCGTCGAAGATGAGGGAATCGTTGCCGCCCACCTGGTTCACGTAGATGACCGGGATCTTGTAACGCCGCGCCGTGTTGGCGAAGATCTCGCGCCGCAACTCGCGCTTTCCGATGTGATACGGCGAGGCGTTGATGCTGATGAGCATCTCGGCCCCGGCCTGCGCCAGCTCCTCGACCGGGTCGCGCCGATATAGGCGCCGCTCCCAGAACTGCTTGTCGTTCCAGGCGTCCTCGCAGATGGTCAGCGCCACCCGCTGGCCGCCGATCGCGCACAGCGACTGGCGCTCGGCCGGCTGGAAGTAGCGCGTCTCGTCGAACACGTCGTAAGTGGGCAGCAGCGCCTTGTTCTGCTGGAACACGACGCGCCCGCGCTCGACCACCGCGGCGCTGTTGGTGGCCCGCTTGCCCGCCGGGACCTCCGACCGGCCCACGTACCCGAGAATCAGCGCGATATCGAGATGGGCGGTTTCCGCCGCCAGCCGCGCCAGGTGCTGCTGGGTGCGCTCGAGGAAACTCGGCTTCTCCACCAGATCGCGGGGCGGGTACCCGGTCAGCGACAGCTCCGGAAACACCACCAGCCGCGCCCCGCCCTCCGCCGCGGCCCGAGCTGTCCGGACGATGACATCCGCATTTCCGCCCAGGTCCCCAACCGTGGTGTTGATCTGCCCCAGAGCAATCCGCATGCAACATCTATTGTAGTGATTCCCGTGGGGCAGACGGTTTCGCCTGCCCGGGCCCGCTCGCGCAGCCGCAACGCCCGCTAGCGGATTGCTCCGAGGGCTTGGAGGAACCGCTCCGGCTCCGCCACGCTCAGCAGGACCGGGTACCCGGCTCTGGTGGGAATGTAGGCAACCCTCTTCGTGTCGGTCACGAAGACCAGCGCCTTCTCGCCGTTCTTCAAGCGGAACCAGCCGGCCCGATAACCGGGAAGACCGGTGCCATTCGTCCTCCTGGCGAGCGCGTAATCCGTATCTTTGGTCAGATCCAGGACGCGCGCCTGTCCCGCGATCAAGTCGCGCCGGGGAATCATCCGGCCATAGATGTCCCCGGTAATCTTCAACCCGTCGCCGGTGACTTCAAAGCGGACGTGCCGCGAGGCATACGCGAACCAGGCGAACAGCACCACCAGGCCGAGTAAGACTGCGAATGCAGGGACCAGGACAGTCCACGGCCCGGTGGATGCCGGAATGATCGGAAAGACCTGCTTCATGGGAACCCTCCCGCGAGGAATCTTAACACTGTCCCGGTGCGGGGGAGGCGAGGTGCTCTCTACTTTGCATTGAAAAGTTCTTTGCAGTTTCGTATACTGAGGTCCCAGATGAGAGTCAAGATGATCCTCCCCGCCCTGATCGAGGCCGCCAGCCCCTTCTGGCGCCCCATCAAGTACTCCCTGTTCCCACCCCTCGGGTTGGCCACGCTCGCCGGCCACCTGTCCGGCGACGATCGGGTCACCATCCAGGACGAACACGTCGAATCTCTAGATCTTGACGACCAGCCCGACCTGGTGGCGATTCAGGTCTACATCACCTCGGCCTACCGGGCCTACCGGCTGGCCGACCACTACCGGCAAAGGGGCGTGCACGTCGCTCTGGGCGGTCTGCACGTCACCTCCCTGCCCGAAGAAGCCCTCGCGCACGCCGACACCATCTTCCTCGGGCCGGGCGACGACACCTGGCCCGCCTTTCTCGCGGACCTGCGCGCCGGCCGACCCGGTAGGGTGTATCGTTCCCGGCAGCGCACCCTGGTGGGCCTGCCCAAACCCCGCCGCGACCTCATCCAGCGCCATCTCTACCTGGTGCCCAACTCGCTCGTGGTTTCGCGGGGTTGCCCTCACCGTTGCGACTTCTGCTACAAGGACGCTTTCTTCCAGGGCGGCAAGTCGTTCTACACCCAGCGCGTGGATGACGCGCTCGCCGAGATCCAGGGCCTCCCCGGCCGGCATCTTTACTTCCTGGACGACCATCTCTTCGGAAACCCCCGTTTCGCCGTGGCGCTCTTCGATGGCATGAAGGGAATGGGACGGCTGTGGCAGGCAGCCGCCACCGTCCCGTCGGTGCTGCGTCCCGGCCTCGTCGAGAAGGCGGCGGAAAGCGGCCTGCGCAGCCTGTTCATCGGCTTCGAGACCCTGAGCGTCAAGAACCTCGAGGCGCAGCACAAGGTGCAGAACCTCGAGCGCGATTACAGCGTCGCCATCCGCCGCCTGCACGACCTGGGAGTCATGGTGAACGCCAGTTTCGTCTTTGGCATGGACGACGACGATGCCAGCGTCTTCGAGCGCACGGTCGCATGGTCCATCGAGCAAGGGATCGAAACCGCCACGTTTCACATCCTGACACCCTACCCCGGGACCGAATTGCACCGGCGCATGACTGCGGAAGGCCGCATGAAGACCGTCAACTGGGATCTGTACGACGCCCGCCACGCGGTGTTCCGCCCGGCCAGGATGGCGCCGGAAACGCTGGAAGCCGGCTACCGGCAGGCATCCCGCGAGTTCTACCGCTGGGGCTCCATCTTCGCGGGAGCATTCACCAAGGAAAGCCTGACCGGCAAGCTGCGGCACATCGCCTACGCCGGCGGCTGGAAGAAGTTCGAGCCGCTGTGGAACTGGGTCATCCGGGCCAGGCGGGTCTCGGGCTTCCTCCCTCTGCTGGAAGCCGTTCTCTCCTTGCGCGCGCGGAAGCGCCAGTCATCCCTGCCGCAGGACGAAATAGGGCTGGTTCGAGAAATCGCGCGCCAGGCCGGGGAATAGCGCGGCGGCGCCGGCCCGGTCGCGCAGCTCGAAGTAATACTGGAGCGGGAACGGCGATGCCGTGTAGTCGCCGGGGATCGCTGCCGCGTACCGGTCGCCGCGCACCGTCATCTCCGCCACGCGCCACAACTCCGCCTGGTTAACGCGCCGGTAGTGCAGCCGCACCGCCGCGGGTCGCTCCTTGGATGCCAGCTCGATCTTGAGTGGCTCCCCCGGCTGGAACCGTGCCGCTGGTGCGTGATGACACTCGAATACCGGCCGTCGCGGCGGGCGCAGCACGTCGCGGATGGCGCCCGCCACCCGCTCGCTGGCCTGACTCCCGGATGCCGGGCGCTTGGCCATCTCGGCGATATCCTCGTCGATGGCCGGCAGGCGGTCCAGCCAGTGGCCTCGCAGGTGCTTATCCCACCCGAAGGTCACGTCGCTCGCGTAAACGCCGCCGGCCCGGTTCGCGAGCTCCGCCCAGGCGGCGCGCGCGGCGCGGTAAGCCTTAAGCGCCTCCTTGAGCGCCGCGGGCTCGCCCGTCCCGTCATAGAGCGCCCAGAGCACGCCGCTGCGCAGTTTCCACGCGAAGAACCGACCCAGCCCGATCTCGATCGCCACGTCAATCGCCATTCGGCGGAACTCCGGGCGCGCGCTGGTTTCCGCCTGCTCCAAGTGCTTCGCCGAGGCCGCCGCCATCTGCTCCAGCCACCCCGCCACTTCCGCCGGCGTAACCTTCGCGCCGCGCTTCCCTTTGAGCAGCTCTTCCGCAAAATCGTCCACGCGCGCGAACAGTTCCGGATCGAGCGGGCTGACCGTGCCGAACCGCTTGGGGCTGGGAGTGTCCCCGTAGGGATGCTTCTTCTCCGCGTCCACGATGGACATGTTGGTGTACATTTCCGGCCAGTAGTTGTTGTTGGCCGCCGACGGGCAGTGCGCCATCGTGACCAGTGGCAGCAGCCGGCTGGCCTCGGCGAGCGCGGGATGCACCGAAACCGAAGCCGCTGGGTTGTACAGCAACCGGCCCCAGACCCGATACGTGTCCAGGTACTTCTCCCAATCGTGCCGGGGCGCGAGCGAGGCGTCGGCGTATCCGCACCGCCCTCCCGCCACCCCCGAGCCTTTTCGCCCTTTCATCGAAAGCGGCTCGAAGACCTCGGCCCCGTCGCTGCCGCAGAAACTCGACGCCCGCGAGCACGTGGCCGCGAACCCGGGGTCGGCCCACAGCAGCAGCCGCTGGGTGCCCGGCCAGATGCGGTGCAGGATGCCGTAGCGCCGGTCCTCGCGCAGCAGGTCCCCATAACCATAGCGCATGAAGCTCCGGGAACCGGAACTCAGCGAAAAGAGGCCCTCGCTCGGAGCCGGCCATTGGTGGCGCCGGTCACCGGCCGAGAGCTGGCGCGGAACGCGCTCCAGCGCCCGGATCGCCGCCTGGTGATACGGCAGGCCCAGGTGCTCGGCCCAATACTTCGGGGAGATGGTGACAGAGAGGCCGGTCGCGAGCGCCGTGTCGATCATGCCCTGGTCGATGCCCTTGGCGTGCAGATCGATCCCCACCTGCCGGCCGCACCCGGCGACCCCCTCGAAGATGGTCCGCCAGAATCCGTAGCTGCCTTCGGCGACGCCGCTTTCCCCGTGGATGCGGAATGTCACACCCCGGATCGACGGGCATTTCTCGAGCACCATGCGCAGCGCATCGCGGCAGTAGGCGGCCTGCGTCTCCGGCGTGAGGCCCTCGACCGTATGGCTGATCTTCGCGGTCTTCGAGAAGTCGTAGGCGTGCGTCCACACCCCAAGCTGAAAATCGAGGCCCCGTCCAGCGGTTTCGTCGCTGATGAACCGCAGCGTCTCGAGGTTCTTCTCCCGCTCGTCCTCGGCCAGCCCGGTGACCCGGACGTTGTAGCCCTCGACCGCCACCAGAAACGGGTACGGGAAATGGAGATACGAATCCCGGACGTCCCAGGTGAAGTCGTACCCAATGCCAAACGCCAGGTTGAAGCGGTTGAAGCGCTCGCTGGCCAGCATGGTGAGGTACTGCCGCCAGGCTTCCCGGTCGTAGAACCAGGGCTTGTCTTCGACCTCGCTCACGAAGCATTTCAGGATGCTGCGGATCCGGTTGGCCGGGCTTTCGACTACAGGCTTCTCGAATTCGAGAGTCTGCCCCCGACGGACGCGGTCGGCCAGCTCCAGCAGAGCGTACACCAGCCCGCGCACGTCGCTTCCGCAGGCGAGTATCTCCTTGCCCGGCACGATCGCCAGCGACTCCGGCGCGTCCGGCGCCGCCCTGCGGCCCGCGGCCACGACACGGGTCTGCAACCTGCGCTCCGCCAGCGCGGCCGCCAGTTCGGACGCGGCCCATCGCGCCGGCGCCGCCGAGGCAATCGGGTCGTTGGAATCCATGCTGACGGCGCCCAGCGAAAAGGCGAGCCCCGCCTGCGCCAAAAACTCCCGCCGGTTGAGAGAATCCATGTTTCTCAGTGTAGGGCGGGCGGCGAGCGGCCAGCTTGAGTTATGATCGACCAGATCCCGGAGCGGGAGCCATGCCGAAGCTCTTCATCTCCTCGACCAGCGAGGACCTCGAACCCTACCGAAACGCCGCCAGGGACGCCGCCATTCTGGCTGGGTTCTTTCCCGTGATGATGGAGTACTTCACCGCCCAGGGGCGCCAGCCGCCTTACCAGGCATGCATGGAGAAGGTTGACGGCTGCGACGTGGTGGTGGCAATCGTCGCGCACCGCTACGGATGGGTGCCGCCGGATCAGCCCGGCGGCGGGCACAAGAGCATCACCTGGCTGGAATGCGAGCGCGCCAATGAGAAAGAAGAGGTGCTGGCATTTCTCGTGGATGAGAAGCAGCCCTGGCTGGCCGAGCACCGCGAAGCCTATCGCGTGACCAAGGCAATCGAGGACGGAACCTATACGCCCGAACTGGCCGAGGAGGCGAAACGGAACGTCGCCGCCTTGCGAGAGTTCAAGCAATGGCTGAGCGGCCTCGGCGTCCGCGCCACCTTCACGAGCCCGGAGAGTCTGAAAACCGCCGTGCTGGGCGCGCTCTTCGGCCGGCCCGTTCCGCAATCCGACCCGGGCAAATACCTTCAATCGCTGCGCGACCAGACGGCCTGGATCGACATCCGCGGCTTGCAGGTAGGAACCGGCAAGGCGTATCGATTCCCTATCGACGACCTGTACATTCCCCTGAAGACGGCTATGAGTGGCGAGGTTCGGGGATCGGTTCTGCTGGAAGAAGCGCTGCGCCGTCGGAGGTTGGTGATCGTCGGCGATCCGGGCGCGGGCAAGACGACCTTTCTGCGGAAAATCGCCTACGGGCTATGCCAAAACCCTGAGCGGGGCTTCCCGATCTTCATCCGCATCGCCGAACTCGAGGAGCACATCGCGAACTGCCGCCAGCAGCACCAGGCCGGCGCCCCGACCACCCGAGAATCCCCCGAGTGGCTGGCCCACTTCCTCCAAAGGCGGGAATGGGGCCTGGACGCGGAGTTCTTCGAACGGAAGCTGTCCGAGGACTCCACAGTCGTGTTGCTGGACGGCCTGGACGAAACCCCGAATCGCGTCGCCAGAGAATCCATGGCGCGCCTGTTCGAGAAAGCCACCGGCTCCTATGGCAAGTGCCTGTTCGTGGTGACCACCCGGCCCCAAGCCTATGCCGGCCAGTCCACGCTCGCGGGGTTCGAAGAAGTGCGGATCGACGACCTCGAGCCCGAGGGCATCGAGCGCTTCCTCGAGCACTGGTCGCGCTGCCTGTACTCCGGCGACCCGGCCGCGGCGGAGGCGCACCGCAAGGAACTCGTCGATGCGCTGCGCGCACGGGTGGAGATCCGGCGGATGGCGCGCAACCCGGTGATGCTGACCGCGCTGGCCGTCGTGCACTGGAACGAGCGCCGGCTCCCCGAGCAGCGCGCCGACCTTTACGAATCCATCCTCACCTGGCTGGCGCGGTCGCGCGAGAAGAAGCCGGACCGGGAGCCTTCCGACCGCTGCCTGGCGCTCCTCGCCCATCTCGCCCTCGGGATGCAGAACCAGCCGAAGGGCCGCCTCACGCAGATCTCCAGAGGCCCGGCGGCCGAAATCATCGCCCCGCAGTTTCGCGGAATCGCCAGGGACAAACAGCTCCCGAGAGCGCAGAGCTTCCTGGACCAGGAGGAGGTGGACAGCGGCATCGTGGTGAGTCGTGGCAGCGAGGTCCGCTTCTGGCACCTGACGTTTCAGGAGCACCTGGCTGCGCGGGCCATCGCCGGTCTACCGGAAGCGGACCAGCAGGAGCTCCTACTGGACGCCGGAAGACTCTATCGCCCGGAGTGGCGCGAGGTGGTGCTGCTGTTGGCGGGCACGTTGCTGGTAAGGCAGGGTTCCGAGAAAGTGGATGGGCTGTTCCGGGCGGTGCTCGAAGGGCTGAAGCCGGAGGCCTCGCTGGCCGAGCGCGCGCGCTGCGCCGGCCTGCTCGGGGCCATTCTCCGCGACCTGCGGCCACTGGCTTACCATGCGGCGGATCCACGCTACCAGGAGATGCTTGGTTCGGTGCTGGACATCTTCGACGCGGAGAAGTCCGCGGGTGTCAGCCTTCAGGAGCGTCTGGAAGCAGCCGAAGCCTTGGGCCAGGCAGGCGATCCCAGGCTCCGCGAAGACAACTGGGTGACCATCCCGGCGGGGACGTTCCTCATGGGTGCCCAGCGCCAGGACCCGGCGAAGCCGAACTACGATCCCATCGCGTTTGAGGATGAGTCCCCGGTGCACGAGGTGTACCTGGATGCCTATCGGATCGGCCGCTATCCGGTGACCGTGGAAGAGTACGCCAGGTTTCTCGATGACGAGGGCTACCGCGGCAGACGCGAGCAGCCGGAGGACTGGGCCGACCAACTGCTGCACCCGAATCGGCCCGTGGTTTCGGTGACATGGGACGAAGCGGCGGCCTACTGCGCCTGGGCCGGGGGACGCTTGCCCACCGAAGCCGAGTGGGAGCGGGCGGCCCGGGGGTCTGTGGGACGGAAATATCCGTGGGGGAACGAAGCCCCTGACCCCAGCCGAGCAAACTACGACCAGACGAGAGTCGGGCTCGCCACCCCGGTGGGAGTGTTCCCTCGGGGGATGGCCCCCGAGGGGATCCACGATCTGGCGGGGAACGTCTGGGAGTGGGTGGCGGACTGGTACGGCGAAGACTGTTACGGGAAGTCGCCGCGGGGCAACCCGCGCGGACCGGCACAGGGCGAGACCCGGGTCCTGCGGGGCGGTTCCTGGTACTACTTTGCGAGAAGCCTGCGCGCGTCGCACCGGGGCGACGTTCGCCCGGAGAGCCGGTACCCTGACATCGGTTTTCGGTGCGTCCGGGATGCAGTTTCTTGATTTTTTCGCTCAAAACACAGCATTCCTATTGAATTCCACCCACCCCTGGAATAAACTCGGTCGATGGAAGGTGCCTCATGACGCTCGAACACCTGGAAACGTTGATTGCCTTCGCCGTAGTCATGCTGGGAGTGAGCCTCCTGATTACCGTCTTCACCCAGATGATTTCCGCGCTGCTCGGGCTGCGCGGCACCAATCTGCTCTGGGGCCTGAAAACGCTCTTTGCGAACTTCGACCAGCGGCTCGTGGATCAAGCCGAAGTGGTCTTGCGCCGCCCGTTGATCTCCGATTCAATCTTCTCGAAACTCAAAGACGTCCCGGTGATCGGCAAACTGATCGGCCGCTGGACGCTCGCCTCGGCACTCCGGCCCGACGAACTGGCCCGCTCGCTGAGCCATATCTCCGCCGACCTGAGAGCTCAGGGGAATGTGACCACCGCGCAGGTGATCGACGACGCCCTGGCAGAGCTCGATCCCGATGTCCAGCGGCAGGTGAAACTGCTCGCCGGCGCCGTCACCGTGGCGGCTCCGGGCACCGCGGTGCAGGCGGGTGAAATTGCCCAGAAACTCGCCGAAAAAGCGCTCAACTCGATGGGCAAGCTCGAGGCTCTGTTCAACACCGCGATGGGTCGCGTCGCCGCCCGGTTCGCGCTGCATATGCGTTTGTGGACCGTGCTGTTCGCGGGCCTGATCGCCTTCGCCGTTCATTTGGACTCCTTCAAGCTGCTGGTGCAGTTGTGGTCCAACCCGCAGATGCGCGCCAGCCTGGTTAACAGCCAGGACGCCATGATGAAAGAGGCCGCCTCAGTCGTCGCGCTGCCGCCCGGCAGTGCGCAGGCATCCGCTGCCGGCGTCGAGCCGCTGGCGTACACGGCAGCCCTGGATGCTCTGAAGACGAAAGAGCCGGCCGCCACGAAGGACCTCGGCGATGTTTCCCCGGCCTTTGCCAGTCTGGATGCCGCGGTGAATTGGATCCAGCCGAAGCTCATCGGGGATGAGAATGCCAAGAAGACCCTGACCGCGGAGTACAGCAGGCTGGTGTCGGTCGAGCTGATGGATCGGGCCAACAAGATCCGCAGTCAGTTGGAAAGCTCCGGCTTCCAGTTGATTCCCAGCCCTTACCCCGGCTTCCCCCCCAAGGGGAAGAAGCACATCTTCGGGATTCTCGTGAGCTGGGCCTTGTTGAGCTTGGGATCCCCGTTCTGGTTCAACGCCCTGAAGTCGCTCAGCAGCCTGCGGCCCATTCTCGCCGCCGCACAGCCGCCCAAGGACCAGAACCAGGGAGCGACGGCTTAGGCCAGCGGCGCACGCGCAAGAGCCGTGAAGAAGCCCGGGGACACTCGGGGCTCGATTCGTGGAATCAGTCCCCCGCAAGCGCACGCGGAGGTGTCCTATGGGACGCCACCCGCACCAGCAGGCGCTCGAAATCCGTGGTGCCCAGGCCGCGGTCACTGGCCAGCTTGAGGTAGCGCAGGCTCGCGGCGTCGAGGAGGGTGAGCGTGGGGCGCAGGAAGTCCGCCAGGTCGGCCAGGCTCTCGTGGATGCGCTGGTGCAGGCGCTGCCGCTGGCCACCCAGGATCCCGAACCAGTTCTTCATTCCCAGCGTCGCTCCGGTGAGGCTGTGATGCTTGGCGATGGGGACGAGGTGGCGAGTTCGAATCTCGTCGTCCCCGCCATTACTTCTTTGTGGTTCCTCGACGGTTCATGTCAAGAGCTTCCGCACCCCACCGATCTCCGTCAACAGGTGGATGTAGTACTCGATGAATTCGTCGAGCTTGGAGGCAAGCTGAGCGATCTCGGAGTCCTTCAGCACCCGCCAGACGTAGTACACCCCACCGGACTCGAATTCCTCATCCCACAAGTCGTCGGTTTCCGGGAAGGGGACGTTCTCTATCGCCTTCCGGAAGCCCTCGAGATCCCCCTTGATCCGGATCCAGGCGCAAATGCCGGCCTTCTTCTCCTCGCCCTCCCAGTACCTGTAGATCACTGTGTCCAGCCGGTCCGAGACTTTGAGCCTTTTGCCGAGCTCGAGTCCGTCTGTTGGCTTCGTTTTTTGCAGCTTATCGGGCCAAGAGTAATCCGACCGGACAACCTCATCCTCGGGAAAACCCAGTGCCTGGAACAAGGGCCCTCGGTGCCGGTCCACAGCCTCGCCGACAATCTCCTGGGTGCGCCGCGCAAACTCGGCAATCGTGTGGACGGCGTCGAGGAAGTAGGGTTCGCAATCCGCGAGGAAGGCATCACGCGCGGTTTTCTTCGTCACTTTCGCAAGCCTCCAAGAATCGAGTGAGGTGTTCTGTCGCGCGCGGAAGGACCAGTGAGGCAGCCACTTCACGCTGGAACTTGCGCCCCACCCATGGGAATCCAAGCAAGTTCTGCTCCACCGCCGCAACAAAAGCGAGGATCATCGCGGCTCTCAGATGCTCCTGGCGGCCGCACGATCGAACGGCTGCGAGCCGCAGCTCAATACACGCGTCGGCCCAGAGCTGCGGCTTGAAACCGTGGTACTCCTCGTCGGCCGCGTCTACTACCAGGATGACTAACAATGGAGTCAGCTTTTCGGCCTCCAGCGCCGCGCGATAGTTAGCCAGTATCTCGGTGTCGGCGTACTCGGCCTCGCCAAGCTTCACCTCGACGACAAGCAATGCCATGTCGCCAAGCCGGATCTCGAGGTCAAGCCTGCCGGTTTTCCCTTCGTCCCCGTAGCAGACCCGGCGCTCTCGCTCGACCGTCACCGTGCAACCGGCGCACGCGGAGAGCACTCTTGGGTCTCGCACTCCGAAAATGCGCAGCACTTCCGCCGGTTCGGCTTGCGCCAGTATCCATTGGAGCCAGTCGGAATGAGCTTCCTCCCTGTGACCGGCCACCCAGCGGTGCTGCGTGAAGTCGAGCACAGCCAGGGGCTCACCCAGTGAGCCGAACACTTGGGCGCAACGCCGAACCGCCTCGTGGAATTCCTGGATGGCTTGTGCTCCTTGCCGCCGCGCTGCGTCGAGTAAGTGCTTCAGGACTCCGGCGTCGCCGCGGATAGCTTAGCGCTCGCCTCGCAGCCGGGCTGCCCAGGCTGCGAAGTGAGCAACTGAATCGAGGCTGCCGCGGTACTCGGACCGCACTGTTACCGCCCGTCCTTCCGTCGTTGAGGATACTACGAAACAGACCGAGCGGCTAAGGGTGCACCTCTGCCGGCAGGCGCGTCAGGAGAGCATCGTAAACCTGGAGGGCGGTGCCGAGGGCCTGGGCCGCCTCATCGGGCGCGGGTTCCTCGGGATCGCCAGGATACCGGAACTTCCAGGCATATTCTGTCAACGGCGCAGCCCGGCGGAGCAACGCTTCCAGGCCCTGGTCGATCCGAGCGCACTCTTCACCCAACTCGATGAGGTTATGGGTCTTTCGAAACGGCTGGCCGTGCCATGTCAGAAATGCCTTCAAAGCCTTCTCCACGGCCTGCTGCGCATGGAAGACAATGTCCTCGGCGAATGGCGGACTCGCCTGTGATTCGTATGCCGCTGCGGCCAGGTCCCTGGCCGCCTTGGAGAGCCAGGAACGGGTTTCCGACACCAGGGCCGGGTCATGTGGCATGGAGGAGTTTCCCTTCGCGCAGAACCGTGGCCGGCAGCGAAGCAGCGAGGTGCCGCCGGCTTTCAAATTGGCTTGCGGTCAAAACGATGACATCCGCGGCCGTTCCCGTGCCCCACAGAGCCTCGTAAGCGAGGCGGCTCCGACGCCGTTCGCGCGGTGCGTCGTCCGGCACGATGATCACTAAATCGTAGTCGCTGTCCGGGCCCGCGTCGCCACGGGCCACGGATCCGAACAAGTAGATCCGCTCCGGGTGGTAGGCGCGGATCAATCGCCGAACGATTTCGTTCAGCGCCGGGCTGTCCACCAGCGGTGGTTCGAAGCTAGTCTGATTCGGTCGCATTCCCATGATCGCGGCTCGCGCTGCCCTGCGTGCTATCAGTGTGCCACAGCGCACCCGTCGAGGTCGACCCTCTGCCGGGACAGATTCGTCCCCGCCAGGCTTTCTTACCCCACCCGCACCAGCAGGCGCTCGAAATCGGTTGTGCCCAGGCCGCGGTCGCTGGCCAGCTTGAGATAGCGTAGGCTCGCGGCGTCGAGATTCCAGTAGGCTTTCGCGGCATAGGCGTCGACCGCCACCGGGTCGGTTCCCGCGATGAGCGTCTTCTTGAGCTCCACGTCGCCGGGGCCGCCTCCGGTGGGGCCGTTGCGCATGAGCACGCGCCAGGCGTCGAGGAGGGTGAGCGTGGGGCGCAGGAAGTCCGCCAGGTCGGCCAGGCTCTCGTGGATGCGCTGGTGCAGGCGCTGCCGCTGGCCGCCCAGGATCCCGAACCAGTTCTTCATTCCCAGCGTCGCCCCGGTGAGGCTGTGCTGCTTGGCGATGGGGACGTTGATCAGCTTGTCGGCGGCCAGGAAGGGCTCCAGAACCGGCCACGCGCCTAGAACCTCGCCGCGGAGGTCAACCTCCTTGAACAGCCGCCATTCCGGCAGGACTATGCGGGCCCCTTCCGCACGCGCCGCCTCGGCGATGCCGCTGCGCTCGAACACCTGGTGCGGTTCGTGGACCGGCACGTCGGTGACGATGACCTCCTTGGCGCCCGCCTCGCGGCACAGCCGCACCGTTTCGGCGACCACCTCCGGGTTTGTGTTCGCCGCCTGCTGCGGGGTGCGGTCCCAGGCCATGTTGGGCTTGACGACCACCACGTCGCCGCGGGCTACGAACCGGCGCATGCCGCCGAGTTCCCGAAGCGCCGCCCGCACCAATTGCCGGGGATCGTCGCCCTGGCTGATCACCAGTTGCGGAAGTCTGGGGTCGGGCGGCACGGCGAAGTTGGGTTTTCGCACCGGCGCAACGGCGGCTTCCTCGCGGCCGCTGCGGCGGTTCAGCCACACCGCGAGACCCGCGGCGGCGGCGCCCGCTCCGCCCAGCCGCAGCAGCTTGAGCATTGCCTCCCGGCGATCGGCGCGCTCCTGGTCTGCCATCATGCTAAGTTTACAATCGTGCGGCTGGTTCTGGTACTGATCGGTTTCACCGCGGTCGTCGCCCAGATCGTGCTCATGCGCGAGCTGATGGTGGTCTTCTGCGGGAACGAGCTCTCGCTCGGCATCATGCTGGCGAACTGGCTGCTCTGGACGGCGGCCGGCAGCGCGCTCCTGGGCCGGCTCCACAGATCCCCGCGGAAACTGGTGGCCGCCCTGGAAACCGCCATCGCGGCGGCGCTGCCTGCGACGATCTTCGCGGTGCGCTCCAGTAAACAAGTATTTGAGCCGGTGCCCGGCGCGATCCTCGGGCCGGGACCGATGTTCCTGATTTCGCTGGTCGCGCTGAGCCTGTTCTGCGCGCTCTCGGGCTGGCTGTTCGCCGCCTCCAGCCGCATGTGCACGGAAGAGCGCGGCACGCCCACGGCGGAGGCGACCGGATCGGTGTACCTCTACGAAGCGATCGGCTCCGGCGCCGGCGGCATCCTGGCCAGCCTGGCGCTGATCCGCTTTCTCACGGCATTCGAGATTGCGCTGCTCCTGGCGCTGCTGAACCTGCTGGCGGCGGCGTGGCTGACCGTGCGATCGCCCATCCGCCGGTCGGCGGCCATGCTGGTGCTCGCGGCCGGCTTCGCGGTGATCGTTTTTCCGGTCGTCAGCCCGAAACTGGACGCCCTTTCGCTCGGGCGCCTCTGGCGCGGATTCCGCGTGGTTGCGACGCGCAACTCCGTGTTCGGAAACCTGGTCGTGGTCGCTACCGAGGGGAGCCGCAGCCTGTTCGAGAACGGCCTCGTCGCGTTCACCGTTCCCGACCCGGAGGCGGCCGAAGAGGCGGTGCACTACGCGCTGCTCGAGCACCCCGAGCCGCGCTCGTTGCTGCTCATCGGCGGCGGCGCGAACGGCAGCCTGGAGCAGGCTCTCCAGCACGACAGCCTCCAGCGGATCGATTACGTCGAGCTCGATCCCGCGGTACTCGAGCTCGCGCGGAAGTACTTCCCGAACTCGATCCCAGCCGACCCGCGCATCCGCGTGCACCACATCGACGGGCGCCTCTTCCTCAAGACCACGCCCAGCACCTATGACGTGATCCTGGTCAACCTGCCCGACCCCCGCACGGCTCAGCTCAACCGCTTCTACACGCTCGAATTCTTTCGCGAGGCGGCGCGGAAGCTGGCGCCCGGCGGCGTGTTCTCGTTTCAGGTGAGCGGCGCCGAGAACTACATCAGCCCCGAGCTGGCGGACTTCCTGCGCTGCCTCCGCAAGACCCTGCGCGAGGCGTTCGCCGAGGTCACGGCGATTCCGGGCTCGACGGTGCACTTCTTCGCCGCCAGCCGGCCGGGGGTTCTGCTCCACGACCCGCGCGAGATCGTCTCGCGGCTCCGCGCGCGCGGCCTCCAGACCAGGTACGTGCGCGAGTATTTCATTCCCTTCCGCATGGCGCCGGACCGCATGCGCGACCTGGAGTCCCAGATCGCGCCCCGGGCCCAGACGCCGGTGAACCGCGATTTCGCGCCCATCGCGTACTACTTCGACACCGTGCTGTGGAGCAGCCGGTTCGAGCGCGCCTCGGTGTTCCGGGAGATCGCCCGCCTCCCGTTCGGCTGGCTTGCCGGCGCCGTCATGCTGGTGGCAGCCGCCGTGGCCGTGGCGCTACGCCGCCGCGTCGCTGCCATTGCGGGCTACTCGGTGGCGGCCATGGGATTCACGCTGATCGGGCTCGAGTTGCTGATCCTGCTCGCGTTTCAGGCCACGCATGGATACGTCTACCACCAGCTTGCGATCGTGATCGCGGCCTTGATGGCGGGCATGGCGCTGGGCGCCTGGCGGGCGGTGCGCGGCACGGCGGGGCTGCGCGCCCTGGCGCGGATTCAACTCTTGGCCGCGGCGACTCCCGTGGCCTTGTGCCTCCTGTTCGCCTCGCGCTTCCAGTTCGCGCTCGTGTTTCCCGCGGCGGCGCTCGCGGCGGGATTCCTGGGCGGCTACCAGTTCCCGGTGGCCAGCCGCGTCTTCTTCGACGGCCCGGTGCGCAGCCCGGGAACTCTCTATGGCCTGGATCTGGCCGGAGCCTGCCTGGGAGCGGTGGCGCTCAGCCTCTACCTGGTTCCGGTGTTCGGCTTCCTCAAAACCGCGCTGCTGATGGCGATCGTCAATGCCGCGCCGGCGGCCCTGCTGCTGGTGTGTGGTCGCCGAACACCAGCGCCGTGAACATGAAGATGTCGGTCTGCTCGTCCTTCCAGGCGTCCGCGGGCAACCCGGCTTTGCGGCAGGTCTCGGCCAGGAACGTCGCGCGGTTCCAATGCTGCTCGACGGGGACCTGTGGCAGCAGCAAGCCCTCGTTTTCGCCGCGCCGCATCACCAGTCCGTCCTTCCCCACCTCGATCTGTTTGATATCCAGTACCCGCCGCAGCGGCGATAGCACCGACACCTCGTACTGGAGCTGGCTCAACTCGGAGGGCTCCACCGGCGAGAAGCGGCTGTCCCTGAGCGCGGCATAGGTGGCCACGTCCCGCACAGTGAGGCTCAGCGGCTTGACCGGGGCGACGTAGCCGATGCAGCCACGCAGCTCGCCGTTCTTCTTCAGCGTGACAAATGCGCCGCGCTCCTGCATGAGGGCTTCGGAATTCGACCCCTTGAAGTCGTACGCCCGATGCTGCCGCACCGCCGTTTCCACCGAGGTCCGCGCCAGCTTGAGCAGTTCGTCGCGCTCCGCCTGCGTCAGCGAGAACGGCGGCGCCGCGGAGGCCTGTCCGCCGGCCGCTTTGACCAGCGCCAGCGCGCCGTAGCCGACCACGCGGCTGTGGTCGCCGGTAACGTCGCCCGAGTTCGCGTACTTCAGGAGCACCGCTTCGGTGGCGCCCAGCCGCTCGGAGGCGATCATCGCCGCGACGATCGGCCCGCCCCCGCAGGCCTCCCACACCCGGCTTTCGAAGTTCCGCGACATGCTCAGGTAATCCCATTCCTGAATCGCCTTGAGCGTCTTGTGGTCGATCTTCACCGCTTCGTCGTAAGGGTGGAAGTGCGAAAGGTCGGAGCTGGCGACGATCAGCGTATCCGAGCCTTGAATCAGCTTGGCCAGCGCGACGCCCAGCGCGCGGCAGGCATCGTAGCTCTGGTCGCCCATGATGATGGGCACCAGCTTGAACTGCCCCAGCACGCGCTGAAGAAACGGGAGCTGGACCTCGAGCGCGTGCTCGCCCTGCCCGCCCGATGCCACGTGCCCCTGGCTCGAGAGCTTGATCAGCGGGCTCATCGAAGCCAGCTTCGCCGCGAACGCTTTGTCGACTGGCACCGTGCCCAGCGGCGTCGCGTAGGCATCGCCGTCGTAGACCGCGGAGAACCCAAACGCCTCGATGTGCGAGGGCGCGATGACCACCACCCGTTCGGGCTTCCGCCCCTTCAGCAGCGCGTAGGAGTACGCCGCCACCGCGCCCGAAAACTGATAGCCCGCGTGCGGCGAAATCAGCGCCACGACGGGCCCCGCGACCGCCGGCGGCGCCGCCTGCGCCAGGAATCCGTCCACCATGTTGCGGAGTTCGTTCGCATCCGCGGGATAAAACGCGCCCGCCACCGCCGGCTGCCTTGTCTTCTGGCCGCAAGCGGCCGCCGACAGCAACAGCACGAGTGCGATGGCGCGATTGACTTGGTGCTTTTTCATGGCTATTTCAACTCATTCAGAAATCTGCCGGCCACCGCCGCGAATTCCCGCGGCTGCTCGCTGAACGAGAAGTGGCCGGCGTTCTTGATGACCACAAACCTGCCGTTCGGAAACGATTCGGCATAGAGGCGGCTGGCCTCCTCGGGCTGAAGGTCCTTTTCGCCGTGGATCACCAGCACCGGCGCGCTCACCTTCTTGAGCGCATCGCGGTAATCGTGCTGCCGGCCCATGCTGAAGAACAGCGCATGGACCATCCAGCCGCCGTTGTCCTGGATCTGCTCCTCGGGCGGCATCTTGAAGCCCTTGGCTTCCGCCGCCGCCCGGTAGTACTTGCCGAACTCCGCGTTGATCGATTTCAACTCGGCTTCGGAGCGCGAGAAGATCCTGCCGTAATCGAAATAGCGCCCCAGAAAGGCCTTGTACTCCTGCTTCATGGCCTCGGGCAGCAGCGCCTTGATCCTCTCGTACAACCCGCCGTCGGCCGCGGGCATCACCAGCACTTCCGCCGGCGCCACCAGAATCAGCGCTTTCACCTGTTCCGGATGCTCCGACGCGTAGAGCGACGCCAGGAAGCCGCCGAACGAGTGTCCGATGAGGATCAGCTTCTCGTCCCCCAGGATCTGGCGGATCTTTTCGATATCGGCGATCTGTGTGCGCAAGCCCAGCGTGCGGATCAGTTCTTTGAGGTTCGCACCGTAGTTGGGTGAGGCGAGTTTGTCGATCGGCCTCGTCGATCGGCCGCACCCGCGCTGGTCGTAGTACACGAAACGGTAGCCGGCGGTCAGCGGCTCGAGACCCGGCCAGGCGCTGTGAGTCGGGAATCCCGGCCCTCCGTGGACCATCAGAACGTTCTTGCCCGCCCCCTCGGAAAAGTGGAACAGGCGGATATCTTTCTCTACCGTCCAGTAACTCTCGTCCTGAGCCTGAGCGTATAGCGCCAGCGCGCCCGCAATCAGCACGATGCTCGCAATCAGCAGTCTCCCCTTCATCCCTTCCACACTCCCGCGATTTCCTGCTGGCAGTACTGGCACTTGCCTTTCTTCAGGAAGACGCCGTCAATCGAAAACCCTTCGCGTTTCACCACCACGCGGTGGCACTTGGGGCAGTAGGTGTTCTCGGCGGGATGCCCCGGGACGTTGCCGAGATAGACGTAGTGCAGGCCCTCCGCATCCGCGACCGCCTTGGCGCGCTCCAGAGTCTGCAACGGGGTGGGCGGCAGGTTCTTGAGCAGGTACTCGGGGTGAAAGCGCGTGAAATGCACCGGCACGTCCACCCCCAGCTCCGAGCGCACCCAGCGCGCCAGACCCTTGAATTCGGCGTCGCCGTCGTTCAGCGTGGGCACCACCAGGTAGACGATCTCGGTCCACATGCCCAGCTTGCGCATCGCCACCAGCGCCTCCAGCACGGGCTTCAACTCGCCGTTCACCACCTCTTTGTAGAACTTCTGGGAAAACGCCTTCAGATCCACCTTGATGGCGTCCACCAGCCCGCACAGTTGCTTGAGCGGCTCCTGCTGGATGTATCCGCCGGTCACCACCACGCTCTGGATTCCCGCGGCGCGCCCCGCCCGCGCCGAATCGGCCATGTACTCGTAGAAGATCACCGGCTCGCTGTAGGTATAAGCGATCGAGTCGCACTGGTTGGCGCGCGCCGCCGACGCCAGCGTCGCGGGCGGCAGATACGTCGCCCTCACCTGTTCCGGCCGCACCTGCGAAATATCCCAGTTCTGGCACATCTTGCAGTTCACGTTGCAGCCCGCCGTCGCCACCGAGAGCGCCAGCGTGCCGGGATGGAAATGGAACAGCGGTTTCTTCTCGATGGGGTCGATGTGCGCGGCGCAGACCCGCGAGTGCACCAGCGTGTAGTAGGTGCCGCCGCGGTTCTCCCGCACCCCGCAGTAGCCGCGCTCCCGCTCGTCGATCACGCACTCGCGCGGGCACAGCTTGCACTTGATCTTCTTGTACGCCAGTTTCTCGTAGAAGCTGGCCTCGCGAACGAATTGCGCGTCGCTCTCCGCCGCGAAGCCGCCACGCGCGCACGCGGCCAGCGCGACGGTTCTCAGGAAGACCCGGCGATCCGTCGGCGGCATATCAAAGCTCCACCCGGTCGATCCGCGCGGGATCGTTGGTCCCGATGCGGTGGGCCGGATCGGCGGCCGTGGCGATGTATTTGGGCTGGCGGCCGGTTTCCTTGAGCGGCTTGTGACCTTTCTCGGCGCGCTTGCGCTCGATGATCTGCCAGCCGGTGTAGTCCAGGGCGACGGGGTCCCGCGACACGATGAGCCCGTTGTAACTCCAGTCCCACTGCGGCATGTAGGAAGGCCCGCCCTCGTACTGCGCCGTGATGGCGTCGCAGATGGCCAGCCTCACTTTCTGCCGGATCGGCGGCAGCATGTAGACGTCGGCGACGTACGGGTCGCCCACGTCGCTGTGATACTTGTTGGGGTTGTGAATCGCTCCGAACAGGTTCTTCAGCGCCATGGTGACGCCCACGATTCCGTGGTCCTTAAGCACCGGCAGGTTGATCACGGCGTCGCAGGTCTGGGTCAGCGTCTTCGAAAGCAGGCTCGCGGCGCTGCCGTGCTCTACCAGGTCGCCCTCGTACCCCGCCACGTCGTTGCCCAGACAGCGCAGTCGGCCGCCGGAGGTCTGGATGCGGAATCCCGCGCTCTCCAGGTCGTCGTTCAGCCGGTCCCAGATGACGATGTTGCGCGCCGGGACGCCCGCCTGTTGCAGCCGCTCGCAAATGGCTTCGACGAGCGGGACGCTGGTCGAAGCGCCTCTGCCGGCCAGGCAGTTCACCTTCAATCCGACGACTTCGCCGGGCCGCGCAACCCGCTTCCAGGCTTCCAGGGCGTTGTCGCGGTCGTAGACCCCCTGCACCGTGCGGTCGAGAGCTTTGAGCAGGGCGCTGCCCGAGGTGCGCATGAGAGGATCGCGGGCAATGACGACTTTCGATTTCGCGGGGGGGCCGGCCTGCGCGACCAGCGCGCCGGCCAGGCATTGGTCGAGGAACTCACGACGGCTTGTCCCCCTCGTCTGACGCACCTTCACTACCCGTTATAGCACCAGCCGAGCCTCGATGGCGTGCGCCAGCGCCTCCAGCGGCCCCGGCGCTTCTTCGTAAGCCACCAGGCGCACGAAGTAGCGGCCCTTCCGGAAAGTGACGCTCGCGCCGTAGTCTCTGCCAGCATCGCCCAGAGCGGCCGCCCGGCTGCCCGCGGCGGATTCGGATTCGAAGATTCGCCGCGCGCCCTCCGCCGTCCGCATGACGTGGACGTCCGCAACGGCGTCGAGCTTGTCCTGGTAGCGATAGCGCGCGGTCAGCGTTCTCTCGATGCCCGCCGTGAGATACCGCTCCGCGTCTCCATCGACGTACTGCCAGAGGTTCACCGCCTCGAACGTCCGTGTGGCGCCGGATTTCGCCCAGCCCGGGGCCTCCCCGGTCTCCGGCAGCAGCTCCGTCGTCCGGCCCCGCCGCAGCAGGATTTGGTTGGTGCGCGAGCGGCTCTCTCCGACGCTGGTGACGTACACCGCGGCGCGGTCCTTCACCGGGCAGGCGTATTCGCACGCGCCGCAACCCACGCAGCGCTCCGGATCGACGTAGGGCTGCCGCACCGGTTTCATGGCGCCGGAGGCGTCCGCCACTTCCGCCGGCCGCAGGTAAATGGCCTTGGGAGAAGTGGGGCACCACTCCTCGCACACGATGCACTCGGTGGCCATGGACCAGGGCAGGCAGCGCCCGCGATCATAGAACGCCGTGCCAATGCGCACCGGCTTGCCGCCCTCCGAGGACCAGCCTTTCTCCTTCGCCGTGATGCGCCAGATGGCCCCGGTGGGGCAAACCTGGCCGCACAACACGCAACCCGGTTCGCAGTAGCCGACGCGCGCCACCAGCACCGGCGTCCAGAGACCCTCGACCCCCCCCTCGCCCAGCGCCGGGTGCAGCGCGTTGTTGGGGCACACTTTCATGCACTCGCCGCAGCGGATGCAGCGCTCCAGGAAGTCTTTCTCTTCGAGCGCGCCGGGCGGCCGGATCAGGCGCGGATCGCTCCCAGCGCTCGAGCGCAGCAGCGGAACCGCGGCCGCACCCGCCGCCAGCGCCGTGAGCGCCTTGCGACGCTCCAGGTTCGGCCCCTCGACGGTATTCGCCCGGCCGGGGAACCAGCGGAACTCCAGGCCTCCCTCGGGGCAGTCCGCGGTGCAGTTCAAACACAGATGGCACTCGGCTTTGCGCCACAGCGCTCCGGGAATCGGATCGTCCCCGCCCTGGCAGCCGAGCAGGCAGCGGTTGCACTCCCCGCACTGGCTCTCCCGCTTGACCAGCCCCAGGATCGACCACCGCGACATCGCGCCCAGCAGCGCCCCCAGCGGGCACAGCGCCCGGCACCAGAACCGCGTGAATCGCAGGTTCAGCGCCAGCACCGCCGCGAAGATCAGCCCCAGGAAGAAGCCCTGGGCGAAATGCGGCTGGCGGAAGCTGAGCAGGGTCCCTTGCCCAATGAAATCGAGCGCGTCCGCGGTGAACTTCAGGGGCCGGATGCCGCTGCGGTAGAGCAGATCGCACAGCGCATGCAGCCCGTAGTTCAGCCCCGGCAGGATCGAGAGCCCGAGCGACCGCACGGTGAGCGAGATGGGGTCCATGGTCCCGAAGATGCCGCTCCCGAAAACCGCCGCGATGAGCAGGGCGACGAGCAGGTAATACTTCAGCCGCTGCCACTTCTTGTAGCGGTTCGATTCTAGCCGTTGCTTGCCGGGCTTGCGCAGATGGCTGAAAAAGTGGTTCAGCGTTCCCAGCGGGCAGACCCAGCCGCAGAAAAAGCGGCCCAGGAACAAAGTTGGGATAAGGATGACGAGGCTCCACAGCAACCCGCTATAGAGCGCGCGAGTGGCGAGCGCGTTCCCCACCGCCACCAGCGGATCGCTCTCCAGGAAAATGCTCACCGGGTACGGCAGCCGGACTTCCCCCCGCGCGCCATGGAGCGTGCCGCGGAACTCGGTCCTGGCAAGCAGGAACACGAACAGCGCCAGAAAAGCGATCTGCGACAGCCTGCGGAATCTCGCGCCGGGGATCTTCACGGTCACATCTCTAGAATGACTTTGCCGGCGTTGCCGGAGAGCATCGCCTCGAACGCCCGCGGGTACTCGCTGAACGCGAAGCGGTGCGTCACGATCGGGCTGATGTCCAGCCCCGATTGCAGCATGACCGTCATCATGTACCAGGTCTCGTACATCTCGCGCCCGTAGATGCCCTTGATGGTGAGCATGTTGAAGATGACGGTGTTCCAGTCGATCGAGATCTCCCCCGGCGGGATGCCCAGCATGGCGATTCTCGCGCCGTGGCACATGTTCGCGAGCATCTCGCGGAAGGCCGACGGGTTGCCCGACATCTCCAGGCCGACGTCGAAGCCCTCCAGCATGCCCAGCTCCTTCTGCACGTCGGCGATGCGCTCGGTGCGCACGTCCAGCGCGCGCGTCACTCCGAACTTGCGCGCCAGCTCCAGCCGGTAGGGGTTCACGTCGGTGATCACCACGAAACGCGCGCCCGCGTGGCGCACCACCGCCGCCGCCAGGATGCCGATCGGCCCCGCGCCGGTGATCAGAACGTCCTCGCCAAGCACCGGGAAGGTCAGCGCCGTGTGCACGGCGTTGCCGAACGGGTCGAAGATGGCCGCGATATCCAGAGGGATGCCATTCGAGTGGCGCCAGATGTTGGTCATCGGCAGCGCCAGGTACTCGGCGTAGCAGCCCGGGCGGTTCACGCCGATCCCTTTGGTCCGCGCGCACAGGTGCCGCCGCCCCGCCAGGCAGTTCCGGCAGCGCCCGCAGACCACGTGCCCCTCGCCGCTCACGATGTCGCCGGGAAAGAAGTCGGCCACGTTCGAGCCAACCTCGGCGATCTCCCCGACAAACTCGTGCCCGACCACCATGGGTACGGGAATGGTCTTCCGCGCCCAGTCGTCCCAGTTCCAGATGTGCAGGTCGGTGCCGCAGATGGAGGCGCGCTTCACCTTGATCAGCACGTCGTTGATGCCGATCTCCGGCACCGGAACTTCTTCGAGCCACAGTCCGGGCTCGGCCTTGCTTTTCACCAGCGCTTTCATCGGATGCTCCCGCCGGCCCCCCGGTCTGTGCGGCGGGCGCGGTCCCACCCCGATTGTAATGCTACCCGGTGGCGCGGGTGGCTTCAGCGGCCCAGCCGGCGCCTCTGGAGGTCAATCGCCTCCTGAGCTTCTTTCACTCTCTTCAGGATCTTCTTGCCGTCCACCGCGAAAAGAACGCCGCAAGCGGGACACCGGATGCGCGGCGACAGCCCGATGGTGGCGATGGTCTGCTCGGTCTTCTCCCCGCACGTGGGGCACGGGATGTTCACAGTTGCCTCGGGATCAAGGTTCATAGCCATGGCACGGTAGCCTACCCGAACAGCGCCCCGCATGTCAAACGGCCCCCGCCATTGCCACCCGCACCCCAGGGCCGCTAGACTGTAAGGGGCATGGGCCCTTAGCTCAGCGGTCAGAGCAGCGGACTCATAATCCGATTTGGCGCAGTTTCAGTTTCCTGCGACCGTTCACGCTTCCCGATTGCCATCTATTGAGCCATGCTTGTATCGAGTTGTAAATACGTGTACTTATCTCCAGTCATACGTCCTGCGGCATTTGGCCCTTCGGCGCTACAGGGAGAACTCGGTAGAAGCCCTTCTATGCACAGGGGGGGCATAGAAGTGGGCATACTGGCAAAGCAGCGGATTTTTTATGTGCGTTCTGCCAGTCTGGATCATCCAGCGGACCACGTACCGAGTTGCAGGTGATGGATCGCGAGCGCCTCTTGAAGGTCCGGATCTCAGGTCCAGTGCCGTGGCTCCCTCGCGGTTAATCTTGAACGGCTCGAAGAGTGTCTGGCAGTCCAACCTCTCCAGATATGGCCACAACATTCGGCAACTGGGCACGCTGGGTTGTCGAGGCGCCATGATGGGCATGAGCATTGAGGAGATCGCGAGCGAACTCGGGGTGACGGCCAACCGCGTTTTGCGGCGATTGAAGAACGGTCAAGAGAGACTGCGAAAAGGACTTCGCTTCAAGCCCTGAATCGGGCTAGAGTACGCTGTGCCCCAGGAGTCCGGCGGACCGCCGCGTCCCTCAGATGAAGAGCTGCTCGAACTGCTGCGCCGAACTAGTCTGAAAGGGTTCCACAACCCCGACACGAAAGGCCGTCCGAGTAACGACGTGCTGAAGACCATAGCCCTCCATCCGGGCCAGATCTCCGTCACCGATCCTGTGATCGCGCACGTCACCCACTGCTCGCCGTGCTTCGCTGCAATCGAGAACTTTCGGGCCAGGAACAAGAAGGCCGGCTGACAGATCCCGCCTCCCCGTTTCCTCATTCGCAGCACTTCTCGGTTCAAGGGACCAGAACCCCCGTCCTGCCAGATGCTGTCGCACCGTGGTTGTCTGCGGGTGCCGAGTCGATTGCCACTGATGTCGCCGGAGATGACCAGTTCCACCCGGCGATTCTGCTGGCGGCCTGCCGCAGTGTCATTGGAGGCCACAGGCTGAGTCTTCCCAAAGCCTCTCGAGGTAACGGACTTCTCCGCCATCCCTTGCTGGACCAAGAAGTCGCGCACCGCCGAACCGCGATGTTCGGAGAGCTGCTGATTGTAATCGTCTCCGCCCACGCTGTCGGTGTGCCCTTCCACGTCCAGGCTCAGGCCCGGATGCCCCGCGACGATGCCGGCCACCTTGGCCAGCTTCTCCCGGGCCAGAGGTCTCAGCGAGTACTTGGCCGTGTCGAAAAGAACATCCGACATATTCACGCTCAAGCCACGGGCGGAGTCGCGAGTCTGGAGAATCGCGTTGAACTGCATCAAAACCTGAGTTCGCAGCTCCGTCTTCTCAGCCTCCGCTTGAGCCTTGGCGCTGGTCGCGCGATCGAGGTCGGCTTGTGCGGCGGCTCTTTGCGCGTCGTTCTCCTGCTTCAGACGATCGGCTTCGGACTGGGCAGCCGCTAGCTGGGCATCGTTTTCGCGTTTCAAGCGGTCGGCTTCGGTCTGCGCGGCCGCAATCTGCGCGTCATTTGCCTGCTTCAGGCGATCCGCGTCGGCCTGCGCATTGAGCCGGGCCGCCTCCGCTTCTCGTGCAACGCGCTCGGCATCCGCCTGCGCTGCCGCGCGTCCGCTCTCCGCGCGCAATTCACGCTCCGCTCCGGCTTGGCGCTCGTTCGCCAGCCGCTCTTCCTCCATCTTTTTGACGGCGATGATTCGCGAATCTTCCGCCATCTGGACGGCCTCTCGCGCCGCCCCCACAACTTGCTTTTTGTCCGCCTTACCGTTCAAGCGCTCCGCGTTGTCAAGGCCCTGGGTGGCCTTCTGGAAGGTCTCGACGGCGTACTGCTGAGAGCCGGTCCAGCGCGCAATCTGAACGGCGTTTCGCGCCTCGTAGAGTTCCAGCGGGACCCTGCGACCGAGCCGTACAGGCTTGATCTCAGCCGGATTCACGTTCAAGGTGTGCTGGCCCCTCTTTAACAGCTCGTACTTCGCATCAACCTCTTCAATACTCCCTCGAGTAGTCGCGCCTCGCCGCGCGCTCGTGAGCTGAGTACTGGTTGAGCAGGCCGAGCAACTTCTCGGCCGCTGCCGGGGCGGCGACACCGTTTGTCACGGTTTCCCGGTTCTCGAGTCTCCTGCCGTAGAGCGTGGCGTTGTCATCGAGATCTTGCCGCAAGGTGGCTCCTTCAAGCGCGATGCCGGCAAACAGCCCCTGGGAACGCGACCACGAGAGAATCTCAGCGTGCATCTGCGCGTCCGTTTGAGCCGTCGCCGTTCGTCCCACGGGGCCTGCCGCGACTGAGCCTTCCGCGCCCAGAGTGAACTTGCTGGAAAGCAGCTTGTCGGCTCCGCGTTCCGACATCACCAGCGTGATCAGGTCTGTCATAGAGCCGCCGATCTGGAAGCCAACACTGCCGCCCTCGATGCGGACTGTGCCCGGCGCCGACCAGCCAGTTCCGCTCTGGTTCCGGCAGGACAGGTGTCCTTTCCCGTATTTCCCGCCGAATATGAAAGCCGCGGTCTTGACCCCCGGCACGATCACGATACAGTGGGCCCTCTCGAGCAGATCTTGAGGGATGCCCTTGTCCGGCGTTGCCATCACCTCGGAGAATACTGCCGCAGCCTCGTTCAGCCGCCTTCCTGGCTTTAGATCCATGGCCAGCAGCGGTGTAAGAGTAACAGCAGCCAACACGATGAGTTTCATTTTCGTCACCTCTGATCTTTCTCCGTGCACGCGGCCCGCTAGGTGGCCTCACTCGGACCTCGGCTTGGGATGGCGAGCCAGGGGGCGGTTTGGCTTGAGAGAAGTGCCGGATTAGGGCGGCGAGAGACCTGGACGACCGAGACGCGTGCAGAATCTGTTACCAAGGGTGCAGGTCTTGCCTGATGGGAGGCCCGAGTGCATGATCGTGGATCTGAAGTTGAACATTGCAGACGGACGCGCTGAGGGAGCCGACCGGCTCCCTTTCCGTTTTGCAGCGCGCCCGTTCCAGAAGAGCTAGAGTACGACGCTTATCGCAATCCCGACGCCGGGATCTCTACGGTTGTACAGGTAATACCCGTTGTCATAGGCAATGTAAACGTCGTCGGTATCGTACCAGTTATCCGACCAGCGTTCTGGCCACGGGTCAAGCAGCATGAACCAAAATCCGCCGTACTGGAAGCGCGGATACCCCCCAACTATCATGGGGCGACCGTGGATGCGGAACCAGTGCCCGCTGCCAAAATAGAGCTGAAAACTGTCCTGTGGAATGTAGTAGCCACCATAGCCGCCGCGCTGCGCCCAAGTGCGGTGCTGGGCCTGCCAGTTCTGGGCACGATCCTGCTGCCAAGAGCTATGCTCCTGCCAACTGCCCTGCCCTAGCCATCCGCGCTGCTGTTGCCAAACACGCGCTTGTTGCTGCGTGCGTTGTTGGACAGGGGCTGAATAGCCTCTTTGCTGCGGTTGCTGCTGGGCCACGTGTTGCTGCTGCTGTGCGGGCCTGGCCTGCTGTTGCTGCTGCGCGGCGTGCTGTTGTTGCTGCTGTGCGGGCCTGGCCTGCTGTTGCTGCTGCGCGGCGTGCTGTTGTTGCTGCTGCTGAGCGGGCCTGGCCTGCTGTTGCTGCTGCGCGGCGTGCTGTTGTTGCTGCTGCTGAGCGGGCCTGGCCTGCTGTTGCTGCTGCGCGGCGTGCTGTTGTTGCTGCTGCTGAGCGGGCTTGGCCTGCTGTTGTTCGTGCTGCTGCTGTGCGGGTTTGGCCTCCTGTTGTTCGTGCTGCTGCTGTGCGGGTTTGGCCTCCTGTTCGTGCTTGTTGTTCTGTGCACAGACAGGAGCAGTGGTTGCGAAAAGCAAGAACAAGACCGCCGTAGTAACTTCGACCCCTGGAATACGTTTCATATCGATCACCTTCCACTCAATCGGGAGCATTTCACTGGCCATCGGGTTTCGCCGCGGCGAGACGCCGCGCGGGCCCGCTGCCTCGCCAGAGCGGCCGGCCATCCAACTCAATGGTGTTCCGCCGCTTCCGCGGCCTCCGCCTCGGCCTTAGTCCGGTGCACCGTCCCATCCGGGTGGTTCGGCGGGGAATAGACCGTGTAGAGCTTTAGCTCGGTCGTCTTCGACGTATTGACCACGTTATGCCAGGTCCCCGCCGGCACCACGACGGCATCTCCGTCGCGCACCAGGTGCTGCTCCGTCTCGTCAAAAACGAATCTCGCCTCGCCCTGCTCGATACGGAAGAACTGGTCGACATTCGAGTGCACCTCGTCACTGATCTCGTCGCCCGGGCCGAGGCACATCACGAAAAGTTAGGCGTGCGAGCCGGTGAATAGCACGCGCCGAGCGGCTTTGACCCTGGCGTCCTGAGCCGCGACCTGCGTCTTCACAACGTTCGCCACCGCGGCTGGAACACAGGCTTTTACAGCTTGGATTCCCGCCTGGGCCTTCTGCACGCCGGCTTCGGTATTGGCCACGTTAATGTCGCCGTCCGGTACTGAATTCCGGCGTGACCTCGGAGCGGAGCCCAAGTCACCAGCCTCGCTTAGGTACACAAGGCAGCCACGGCGAGGAGAGCTGTGTTCCTCTGCATACTCACCGATCGAGGAGCACGCTCGATGCCACTACGAGGACCACTCGTCAACCTGCTCGCGGAACCGGGCAGGCCAGGCGCCGGCGCGCAGCCCGAAGCTGGGTGTCGAAGACGATGAGTGCGGTGGGCGCCTGCTGCGCCACCGTCCGATGTGCCCACACGAGGTGCGAAATCTGCATCGACAACGGCAGAATGTGCATCTGAGCGTGCTGCCTGCTTTCCGCGGCTAGCAGCCGCGAGAGCGCGCAAGCCCAGCGCTTCCTACTCGGCCAGGTGTGGAAGCAAACGTGCTTAATCACTTCATGCGGAAGGAGAACGGACCATGTTATTGATTTTGTTGTTGATCGTGCTGTTGCTGGCGCTGGTGCCGAGGTGGCCATACAGCAGAAGCTGGGGCTACCGCCCGAGCGGGGCGCTGGGAGTGATTCTGCTGGTGGTGGTAGTGTTGCTGTTGCTGGGACGCATCTCACTGTAAGCAGCTTCGCGACGCGGTTTCGAACGTGACCTTTCAGTCCGGACAGTCAAGGAGAAGGCATGAATTGGGATCAACTCGAAGGCAAGTGGAAACAGTTTACCGGCGCTGCCCGGGAGCGCTGGGGCAGACTGACCGATGACGATTGGCAAACGATCGCAGGTAAGAAGGATCAGTTGGTCGGGCGGATTCAGGAGCGTTACGGGGTAGCGAAGGCGGAAGCCGAGAAGCAGGCCGACGAGTGGTCGCGTGCTCTGGCGCAGTCTGGGCGCGAGGCCCCCGGCGCCGGCCGTCCGTGATGGTGCAATGCCCTCTTGGACTTCGAGGCCATTGACTTGATGCTCGCCGGGGGTAGTGGCGAGTCCCTGGCGTGAGCGCATTGGTTCTCACGCGGTTTGGTACTAAGAAAAAGGAGATCGTGTTATGGTTCTTAAGAGATTGATCGGATTGGTTTTCGCAGCCGGCCTGGTCTTCAGCGCCGCGGCGGCCGATATTGTGGTTCAGATTCGGCCACCCCGTCCTGTAAGCGAGCGGCGGACGCCGCGGCCCAGCCGTAACCATGTGTGGGTTTCCGGGTACCATCAATGGAATGGCAACGGCTTCGCCTGGAGCTCGGGAAGGTGGGAACAGCCTCCACGGTCGCATGCCCGGTGGGTAGCGG
>Ga0187878_1000169_pt1 | contig 81470 bp, 78 predicted proteins | sample June2016WEW_17_1_FD_132979 | JGI IMG/M metagenome (GOLD analysis project Ga0187878, IMG submission 132979) | Peatland microbial communities from SPRUCE experiment site at the Marcell Experimental Forest, Minnesota, USA - June2016WEW_17_150 | ecosystem: Environmental > Terrestrial > Soil >... | reverse complement strand
CGACCTTAACACCATAGGTAACGTTGTTGCTACAAAGATACATAATATCTCAGGCATCAATAGAACGGTTACCTGCCTATGCATCCGGGTCGGCTGAGGGAATAAGAAAACACCTTTTGGCTTTTTGTTCAAGGGTATCCGAGGCTTCCCATATCAAGGACACTCTCTACTTTAAAGTCAACAATACCGAAGACTCAGGAACCAAGGTACAATGATTTTAAAGCAGCCGGGTCATCAACCTCTATGACTTTCAATATATCCTTATGCATCACATTCTTCAGTTTAGCAACTATCGATCTTTCCTTGTTCAGTCCCTTGGCAAAGGATATAACTTCACCCATCAGTTCGTCCATAGTGCAGGCTTTCCGTATGACATGGCGTGCTTCGCACTCGTCAGCAGTAAGCCTCCTTCCAGTTAGCTGCATATCTTCTACTAAATCCATCGGCATAGCTTTTTTAATCATGGCAGTCATGCTGGGGACAAATGGTATGCCCAGATCGACCTCGGGAAAGCAAAGATAGCCGCGATCTTTCCTCATAAAGCGGAAATCGAAACAACATGCCATTATAGCTCCGCCGGCAAAGGCGTGGCCTGTAATAGCAGCAATAGTAATCATAGGATAGAAAAGAATACGTTTGAGCAGTTCGTTCAGTTTAGCAGTGAACATATCGGTGACGCTTTTTTCGCCTTTCTGATAAAACGGCAATAGCCATTCAAGGTCGATACCGTTGGACCATATCTTCGCATCGCTAGAGCGGACTATCAGTACCTTAGCATCAGTGTCTTTTTCTATTTGGTCCAACACCGATAGAAACGCGGTAACGGAATCTATATTGAATCTGGTCTCATTCATTGTAAGCAAGGCCACATGTTCATCCAGCGTATATTCATACATACCCATTATTGACACCTCCTTTACGAATAGCGCTGCCCCCATTGTACAACAGGACTAATCCCTGTCAACAATGTGACGTTTTGTTTAACTCCATCCACCTACTGCTTTGACCATTTCCGATATTCTCCATCCTTTTACCAGCTAGCATAGTAAGTTCAGTCCGGTGGATGGGATGAGGTAATGAGGGATCGTATGGTTTAATAATCGGTTCTTTTTGATGAAATATGCCGTGTATTTATTAGGAAGCTGAGCACAGATTAAAGGATGCGATGGATTCGGCATGGCGAGAGGGCAGGGTGATCAATCCATGGTATAATCAAAGGCTACTACACGAAGAATAGGTGAGAAAATGAACGTCAACGAAGCTGTCATTAAACGTCAGTCTATCCGGGCCTTTAAGCCCGATCCAGTTCCTGAGGATATCCTGAAAAAGATAGTTGAGACCGCTCTGCGTGCCCCTTCCGCCGGCAACAGCCAGCCCTGCGAATATGCAGTAGTAAGCGGCGCTAAGCTCGACGATGTCAAAGCAGCAACGCTGGCTGCTGCCTCCCTGATGCCCAAAATGGATATCCCCAGCTCCATGAACTATCCCGAACCCTGGCGTTCTCGGTACGGCGCCGTAATGCATGGCATGCAGGAAAAGCTGGGCATAACCCGCGAGGACAAGCAGAAGCGTGCCGATTGGAACCTGTGGGGCATGAAGCTGTGGGGTGCTCCCAGTTGCATTTACGTGCTCATTGATAAGAATTTCTACAACGCAAGCGAAATCCCCAATTCGCTGAATATCTTCGATTGCGGTTTAGTCACTCAGACTATTATGCTGCTAGCTGTAGAGCACGGCCTGGGCAGCTTACCAGCTATCCTACCTGTGCTCTACCCGGACGTCCTGCGCAAGGTGCTGGGGCTTCCTGATAACAAGCTCTTCGTGGTAGGCATACCCATCGGTTACCCCGACTGGGACCACCCGGCAACCAAATTCCGCTCCGCACGCGAGCCGTTGGAGAAGGTGGCGAAGTTTTATTGATAGTGCAAACTTCTCATCAGAATCTTAGTTTTCTCGACCCGATGGATGCGGAACCCGCCGGCTAACAATAACTCATTTTGTGACCTTCGAAGAAGGAAATAATAAGATTCTGGACTTATGAGTTGTGAGTGCTTTCGTTTTCGTTTAGCTTACTGCCAAACTTGATGTCTGCATTTGCACAGATATCCTGATGTTTGTTCACTATTTATCGAACTAAAGTTGCCGGACAATTCTGACTTCACCGTATGAATTTGCGCCAATACTAAAACCAAACTCTTTCGCAAGAGTCAGCATTCTGTTATTGTCTGCTAGCACTATACCGTATATACTTTTCAATCCTTTTTCCCGTCCTATATCAATCAAGGTCTCCATGAATTTCGTGCCTAAACCACTGCCCTGGAAGTTATCAGCTACTAATATGGCGAATTCGCCGGTTTGTAGACCGGGGTCAATACAAAGCCTAACAACACCGACGTTTCGCTTCTTATTATTTGAAGTGTATTCAGCTATGATAGCAATCTCATTCTTATAAGAGATATCGCAAAATTGATTGACCATTTCCTCAGTGGCTTCTTTAATCGCGTGGAGGAATCTGTATCTAGATGATTGACGCGACAGTCCGTCGATAAGCTCTTTCTCTATTCGCTTATCCTCTGATGTTATCGATCTTAATATTACGGTTCTCCCATCTCGACTAGTCCAGTATTCCCTATATGTGGAGAGGTCGAGTGAATGATGCAAATTATCTGGTTTTTCTGTCTCCATAATTTAATTATATCATTCACTCAGATGCGCAACATGAAACGGAAGGCAACAATATAGCGTAAGGTGCAATGAGTACTGACTGGCACCTAGTCAATAGGACTTGCTGGACAGTTTCCGAACTTCTCTTTGAGAAAAAGGGGCTGATTCCGGTGTGGCACCAATTTCTTATATCGCCTAGAGAAAATGAGATAGCTTTGTAACCATTATCATGCCGATTTTATGACTTTGTAAGGTTTGGCGTGCTAAAGTATAGAAAATCTTAGTATAAGGAGGGTGATAGTATGCCACTGGGAAATCCGGGGAAGAAGGTTAGCCAAGCTTTTGTTCAAGCGGCAAAGGGTGCAGGAGATGTCGGTAAAAGCGCAATAGAGGTTGCCCGCAGTAATGTTGCAGATGGTCTTCGTAGTGCAAGAGATATTGGAACGGAGGCATCAGCACTGGCAGGGGACGTTGTAGCCGGTATTATACATGCAGCCGGTCAGGTTGGTGGCGAACTTGGCTCTGTTGCCAAAGGGGCGGTCGTCGGTACAATACGGGGAGTAGGCGAGGTTACGAAGGTAACAGTGGATGAAGTAAGCGATATTATCCGGGCGGCTATAAAGGGTACCTCCGAAGTTGGCGGCGATGTAACTAAAACAACTCAAGGTGCTGCTCACGGCGCCTTGACAGCTACTAAAAGTGTCGGCCTGGATATAGAAGATGCAACATCTAGCATCGCCAGAGGAGCGATTCACGGCGCCAAGGACATAGGAGCAGATATCGGAACCGTTGCCAGAGCTACTATCAAGGGAACCATAATTGGCGCCAAGGAAACAGGTGGCGATGTGATTCAGGCTGTACAGCACATGTCAAGTGGTTTGATAAAGTGGACGGCAAATGTTGGCGGCGATTTGTCCACAGTTGCCAAGAACGTAGTAGTTGGAGCTATCGAGGCTGCCAAAGAGGTTTCCGTAAGCGCTGAGGATGCTGCGTCAGCAGCAGCCACTGGTGCAGTGAAGGCTGCCCGTGAAGTTAGCGAAGCTGCTTCACAATCCGTCACAAAAGCCGTCTCTGGAACTATTTCAGGGGTTAAGGTGGTTATTAAGACTCCCTTCAAAAAATAAGACCATACTATACACACGAGAGCATAGAACATACTGAAAACCTGTAACAGCACTTGAGCAACAGAAGCTCAGAATGTGCAGTTGTTGAACATTTGCCTGTAAGGTGCAATTTTGTTTTACCCCTTTGTCGCTGATTTGTATAAACACATTATGGCAGTGTGTTCATATCCTCAAGCGATGTAGGAGATAACACCCTAAATATCAGCCATTGCTTTGTCGAACAACACGGCAAGAGATAATGATCCTACCATCATCCTTTCCCGGTGTTGAGGTCGCAGCTGTAAACACTAACGATTCCACGTGAGTCTTTTCCACAGTTATCAGGAATCATCGATAATCATCTGGAATCACTTGGAATCGGCATAGGGTTGCATAGAACCACAGATAACCATAGATAACCACAGGTAACCATAGCGCGATAACCATAGAGAACCATAGAGAACCATAGAGAACCATAGAGAACCATAGATAACCGTGATAACCTTAGAGAACCATAGGTAACCTTAGAGAACCATAGAGAACCTTAGAGAACCATAGGTAACCTTAGAGAACCATAGAGAACCACAGATAACGTTTCCTGCACTTTCCCACTAGTATTTGGCTTACTGGGAGCCTCTCTGAGAACAAATGGGTAATTTGACAAAGTATATAGGATATGATATGATATACTACATGAGACTGCCAACAGATAGTGAAATAACCTTCCAAGAGATAATTCAGAGCGCGGCTGTTTCTCCTGCCACCTTCCAGAAATACAAGGGGCTAGGGTTGCTACCTCGACCCCTGAGGAGGGAGGGGCTTGGAGGAAACGGGTCTGTGACTTACTATCCAAGCTGTACACTGGAACAGATTCAGCATATTAGGCGATTGCAACGTGAAGGTAAAAGCCTAAGACAAATTCAAGCAGAATTTCTACATCTCAAGGAAGTCGAGACTCGGGAGATAATTCCGGTTGGTGACGATGCTGACGTTGTTAGTTCCTATACAATGTTAGCACCGAGATTTTATGAACAGCTGGAAAAGGAAAATCCCGGGTATGAGGTTTATCGAGTAGAGACAGAAATGGTTGAAAATGGAGGGCAAAAGTACTTACAACCAACAAAGATTCAAATGCGGCTAAAATGTAGGGATGCCTCATTCTCGCCAGACTAAGACTGAGGCAAGGACCTGTTTGATTTTAGAAAGGAGCTGATATGCAAAAACTGAAGCAGGCAGAAACATTAGCGGAAGCATACAGGCAGCTTTTCAGTACCCCAGAGGATGAAAAGCTGGTCGTTATGTCATTAAAGGGGCGACGAGATGAGGCTTGTAGTCGAGATTGTACGAATTGCCCCAATTATTCTGAAGTCTGTTTCCCTATTCCAACACATGCTCAGAAAGTGGCTTGGCATCAGTTGATGAACGACGCATTTCGAGGAGGTAGTTAATGAAGGCTGCAATTTATTGCCGAGTATCAACCGATGACCAACAAAAAGAAGGCACATCGTTACAGAGCCAAAAAGACGGTTGTCTAAAGAAAGCTTTTGAGCTTGGCTATGAGGTGCCGGACGAGTTCATTGTTCTGGAGACATTCTCTGGGTTGGCCCTCGATAGACCTAAACTATCTGAACTTAGGCAGTGGGTGAAGGATAAAGATGTGGATATTGTTATTGCTTACACATTAGACCGCCTAACTCGCGACCCAGGTCATTTTATTATTCTACAAGAGGAGATAAACAGAGCAGGTGTTGTGCTCGACCTAGTTACTGAAACAATAGAAAGTTCTGACCTAGGGAAGTTAGTAGTTTATATAAAGGGCTTCGCTGCTAAATTGGAAGCAGAGAAGATAAGAGAAAGGACAACAAGAGGTAGGAAAAGCAGAGCTCAGATGGGCAAACTTCCAACAGGTGGTGTCAATCTCTACGGATATGATTATGACTCAACAACTGGTAAAAGAAAAGTGAACGATTATCAAGCTAGCGTCGTAGCGATGATGTTTAGGTGGCTTATTGAAGAATAATGTTCCTGTAATGAGATTTGCCGAAGGTTAGTCGTAAGAGGTATTCCAGCACCAAAAGGTGGAGTCCGTTGGGGAAGAACAACAGTAGGGCGAATATTGCGAAACCCTGTTTATTGTGGGGAAACATATAGCTACATAATGAGGGCTGTGGGCTCGCGTCGGGAACCGCGACCCAGAGAAGAATGGATTGAGCTACCGGATGCAACACCTCCAATAATAACTAAAGAGACCTTTCAGGCAGCACAGAGACAGCTTAAAATGAATGTCGGATTAGCATCAAGAGACCAGAAGTACCAGTGGCTATTAAGGGGTTTGGTTTTTTGCCGCCATTGTGAACGACGTTATTGTGGAGAACCAGAGCATAAGCGATACCGCTATTATCGATGTCCGGGCCGGAGCAGGGTTGTGTCTCCAGAGCCATGTCGCAACTATCGCGTAAATGCTGATTGGTTGGAGACAATCGTTTGGAACCGTGTAAAAGAGACATTGCAAAATCCAGACCTGCTATTGCACGAATTGAAGCGCCGGCGTGAAGCGAAAACAGAAGTTAAGTACATAGAGGAGGAATTGCAACGTAACCAGAGTCGACTAGGAAATTTGGATGAGGCTGAGACTCGGGCTATACGGTTGCGACTATATGCCGGTAGGTCCGAAGAAAAAACATTGGCAGAACTTCAGAGAATTTACGACCAGAGAGCAAGGATTGAACAGGCAATTGATGAGCTGGAGATGCAAATGGAGACAGCAAAACAAGCTGAGATAAATGAGAATGGGATAAAGAGGTTTTGTGAAATGGCAGCCCAAAACATAGATGATTTTGGCTTTGTGCAGAAGCGATTGGCGATGCAGGCACTACAGGTCAAAATCTGGATTGATAGACTTACAGTTATTATTGAAGGTTTGATTCCAATAGGCAATTTCGATAAGGTGATACAACAATTGTAAATGCGGGCAGCCCGGGAGAGATATCAACCTCGACTTCAACGATGGCTCCCTCCAGCCCGACTACGGCACAGCTCATTACTTTAGCCAGCATGTTCAGCTCCTGGTCTGGTAAAAGGGGAATTGCAGACGCGTTTCATTTATTCACCCGTGCCAGGGCTTTGGCCAGTCCGGGAACGGTGTCGTATTTTTTCAGTTCCGACGGTTTAATCCACTTAGACTCGGTATGCTCCCAGTCAATCTTGATTTTGTCCGGCGCCTTTACGTGGAAAAGGAAGGGGTGGACTATCCACTTGCGGTTCAGGTTCTTATCGATGACTTCCAACGGCGCGCCCTTTTTTATTAATTTCAGGTCTTTTTGATAAAGTTGTGTTTCCTGTCTTATCTCGGTGAAAGCCTGGTCGATGTCGTTCGTCTCGATGTAGCCGCTGACGCCAGCCCAGCTTCGACGGTAAGTGCCAACTTTGCTGCTGCGCCTTAAAATCAAGATTTTTCGGCCATGCTCCAGGAAGCAGGTAACCACATGTTTCTCGTCCATGGTGCTATCGGCTGATTCGCTGACGCGCTTTTGTAAATAATCTATCAACATGGTCAGCGCCATTTCAGCCGCTTTTTGCTTGTTTTCCTCGCGATTGCCTTGGAAACGGTGCTCCTTAGCCAGATTGCTGTCTTTAGCGGAGAGACCGATATAGAATAATCCTACGGGCTTTCCGGGCATATCACCGGTGGGCCCGGCGATTCCGGTGTCGGACAGGCAGACATCTACCCTGAGCAGTTTCCTACCGCCTTTAGCCATCTCTATGGCTGTCTGGCGGCTGACGGCGCCATGTTTCCTGAGTGTCTGTTTTTTGACACCGACGATATTCGTCTTGGCTTCATTGCTGTATGAGACGATTGAGCCTTTGAAATAGTCGGAGCTGCCGGGGACATTGGTTATCTTGTCGCTGATTCTGCCGCCGGTAGCCGATTCGACGGTGCCGATGGTCAGCAGCTTACCGGTTTTTGCCTGGTATTTCCTGAGGAACTGGGCGATTTCGTCCTGTAGTGTGGTCATTTGATTTCTTTTTCTTAGTGGTGAGGCTGCGCCAATTTTAACAGAAACATGATATGTAAGCTAGAGGATGGCCGTGAGATTGCCACGCGGAGTTTATCCTGAGTGGAGATTCTTCGACAGGCTCAGAATGAGCGGGGATGGGATCGAAATGACCCAGCGCGAAGGGTTCGCAATGACAGGTACTTACTTTTACGCTACATTTTTTGTTTATCCGATTTTGAAATTGGATATTGTTTGGGATTTGATGTTTGGAATTTCGGATTTGTGGGGTGTTAGTAGGGTGTGGGGATATGGCTGGTTTTCTTGATATAATTAGGGGCTGTGGAAGAGCTGTCGGATACCATAACCTTTCTGGGCACAGCGGGCGCGCGGTTTGTGGTGACCAAGCAGTTTCTGGCTTCGGGAGGCGCCTGGCTGAATCTGGGTGGCACCCAGATACTTCTTGACCCCGGTCCCGGCTGCCTGGTCCAGAGCGTGAAAAGAAAGCTGGATGCCTTGAAGCTCAAGGCTATTATCCTGTCTCACAAGCATCTGGACCACTCCGGCGATATTAACATTATGATTGAAGCCATGACCGAAGGTGGCCGGAGGCAAAGGGGTGTACTGTTCGCACCATCCGATGCGCTGAATAAAGATGCGGTGATTTTTCCGTACCTGCGAAATTTTCCGCAGAAGATAGAAATTTTATCTGAGGGCGGGTCTTATTCCGTAGACGGCGTCTCTTTTGTAACTCCGGTCAGGCACAGGCATCCGGTTGAGACCTACGGATTTGTTTTCAAGACGCCGAGGCATACTTTTTCCTGGATTACCGACACCAAGTACTTTCCCGAGCTGGCTGGCTTCTATCGGGCTGAGCTGCTGGTTATAAACGTGGTTTTGATGGAGCCCAGGGACCCGGTCGATCACCTGTCTCTTGTCGAAGCCAGGCAAATAATCGAGGAAGTCAAACCTAAGGCTGCCATACTGACTCATTTCGGCATGTCGATATGGCGGTCCAAGCCCTGGGAATTAGCCCAGAAGCTGAGCGAAGAAACGGGCATCAAGGTTATAGCGGCCCGTGACGGAATGAAGTTTGATTTAGCAAAGTTGGACGAGCAATAGGCGTTAAGTGCCTTTTTTCAGCCGGGGTAGGGAAACCAGCAGGTTGAACATTACATAAAGTCCAAAGATGAGCAATATTATGCCTATAAGCAGGGCCAGGAACAGGAATTCCAGCATGAAGACGGGTGCCATTAAGACCGAGGAGATTCCGGAGAACCTTCGCGTTTTGATAGAGCTGCCGCGGCTGCGTATCCAGAGGAAGCCCTGGTTGAGCAGCTTCGGCGGATTTACGGGAACGGGAAGTTTTGATTGGCTGTCAGGCTGTTTCATTGGTAATTAATTATAGCTGTGGGGTGGCGCTGAAGTCCAATGCCTGAGTATTTCGTCGGAACCAGCGGCTGGCATTACGAAGACTGGCGTGGGCTTTTTTATCCTGAGGAACTGGCCAAGTCGAAGTGGCTGGAATTCTATGCCCGGCATTTTACTACGGTAGAGCTAAATAACAGCTTCTATCGTCTGCCTTCGGAAAAAGCCTTCATTAACTGGTGGGAAGCTTCATCAGAAAGTTTTATTTTCGCGGTTAAAGTCAGTCGGTTCATCACGCACATAAAGAGGCTGAAGAACGTAGAAGAGCCGCTGCAGAACTTTTTAGAGAGAGCTGATTTACTGAAGGACAAGCTCGGGCCGTTACTTTACCAGCTACCACCGAATATGAAGCGCAATGACGAGAGATTGGAGGCTTTTTTGGCTATATTGCCCGGCATGTATCGCCATGTCTTCGAGTTTCGCCACGAGTCGTGGTCTGATGATGGCGTTTTTAATATTTTGAAGAGATACAATGCCGGCTGGTGCGTCTTCGATATGCCGGACTTTACCAGCCCGGTGGTAGCTACGGCCGACTTCGCGTATGTACGTTTTCACGGCAGTAGCGGCTTATACTGGAGCAACTACAGCGATAAGGAACTTTACAGCTGGGCAAAGAAAATCACTAAGTTAGGCGAAAATCTTAAGGCGGTTTATATCTATTTCAACAACGATGCCGGCGGTTATGCCCTGAATAATGCCAGGACATTAAGAAGGTTTTTAGTACAGTAGGGGCGAGGCTTTAGCCTCACCCGTGCGGCTTCTATTAGAAATCCTAAATACTAAATACTAAATCACAGACAATACCAAAATTCAAATTCTCCAAATTTAAAAATGGTTTGGCTAATTAACATTTGAGTATTAGAGATTTGAATTTGTTTAGTATTTGATGCTTAGGATTTTGGATTTTGTGGGGCAATATGGATGTGGTGCTGCTTCATTTAAAGGTATTCCTTCACTTTCTCAGCCAGTTTGCCGGTTATTCCGGGTACCCGGGAAAGCTCGTCTATAGATGCCTCTTTGATGCTCCGTACCGAGCCGAATTTTTTAAGCAGGGCTCTTTTCCGCTTGGGGCCGATGCCGGGGATGCTGTCCAGCGCCGAAGCTATGCTCTCCTTGTGCCGCAGCTTTCGATGATAGCCTAAAGCGAAGCGATGGGCTTCATCCCTGACTCTCTGCAGCAGGTGGAGCGCGGCCGAAGTTCGGGGAATATTAAGCGGCTCAGACCTGCCGGGTACGAATACCTCTTCCTTTTCTTTAGCCAGGCTGGCGGCGGGGATTGAGTCTAGCCCCAGTTCTTTAAGTATCTCCAGGCCGGCATTGAGGTGACCTTTGCCGCCGTCGATGAGAATGAGGTCGGGCGTTGCCGACCATTTGTCGTCAGCCGCTAGCGACCGCTTGAACCGCCGATGTAACACCTCCTGTATCATGGCGTAGTCGTCTATGCCGAATACCGACTTTATTCGGAATCGCCGGTAGTGTGCCCGTTTGGACAGGCCCTTACTGAAGACCGCCATGCTGCCCACTGCCTGATTGCCACGAATATTGGATATGTCGTAGCCCTCTATCCGCAGCGGCATTCGGGGCAAGCCAAGTCTATCCTTTAGCTCCTCCAGAACGAGGGCCGATTCGATGATTTTTGACTGTTTGGCCTGGTATAAGGCCAGCCCCTGCCGGGCATTCTCTTCGACTATGTTTATAAGCTGTTTCTTGATTCCACGTTGTGGCACGCGCAACTTTACTGATGCTCCTCTTTGATTGGACAGCCATCTGGAGATGACATCAGGCTCATCAATAGGAAACTGGAGTAGGATTAGAGGTGGTATTGACGAAGTCGACGAATAGTATTGCTTAACGAAGCTGGTCATTATCTGGTCTGGCTCTTCATCGCGGACACCATCGAGCAGAACATAGTCACGCCCCATGAGTTTGTTGTTACGGATAAAGAAAATCTCCATGTAAGCCAGGTCCTTGGTTTGTGCCAGGGCGATAGCATCCTCGTCACCTCTAACGGTGACCGCAATCCTCTGGTTTTCAACAACATTTTCTAGGGCTTGTATCTGGTCGCGAAGCAAAGCCGCCTTCTCGTATTGAAGCTGCCGCGAGGCTTCTTCCATTTTGTGCTTCAGGTCTTGAATCAGCAGCTCCTGCTTACCTTCAAGAAACAGGACGACCTGTTTTATTACGTCGTAATAATCTTCCTGACTTATAGCGCCTATACATGGTCCCAGACAGCTTTTGATGTGATATTCAAGACACGGCCTGGCATCTTTCCCGGTGATTGTCCTGTTGCAAGAGCGGAAAGGAAAGATTTTCCTTATTAACTTCATCGTCTGTTTCAAGGAATAGGCGCTAATATAAGGGCCGAAATACCTGTCCCCATCCTTGTGAAAACGGCGGGTAATGCGAACGGTCGGCCAGTCATTTTTAAGGTCTATCTTGAGATAGGGAAAGGTCTTGTCGTCTTTCAGGAGCACATTGTAAGTAGGGCGGTATTTTTTAATAAGGTTGTTTTCCAGAATCAGGGCTTCGTATTCCGAGTCGGTAACTATGGCTTCAAGGTCACTTATCCGGTCCACCAGGCGCTCCAGCTTGGATGATAGCTTGGCACTCGAGCTGAAATAACTTCCAACCCGATTACGCAGGCTGGATGCTTTACCAACGTAAATGACCTTGCCCAGGTTGTCTTTGAAGAGATAGACGCCGGGTTTGGCGGGTAATATTTTTAGCTGTTCCTTAAGAGGCATATCGTTCTGCTACAATTTATTGTATCATTGAGCGGGAAAAGTAGACAAAAAGTTTTTAAAATCTTATCATATGCGTAGCTTTGACAGGCTCGATTGTGATAGAATATCGTGGGCGTTTGAAAATGGAAGAAGACATAAAGTCCTTCTTGGATTATGTAACCAGCGAAAAGAAGTATTCCAAAAACACTTTGGCGGCTTATAAGAACGACTTAAGCCAGCTGGCTGAGTATGTGAAATCACAGGGCTCAACTTCCGGCTCTGAGCTTTCGGGGTCGAGGTTGACCGCTGAGATTCTGTCAGGTTACCTGCATAGTCTGCGAGTCAGAAGGTACACACCATCTACCGTGGCGCGCAAGATAGCCGCAGCTAAATCCTTCCTTAAATTTATGGTTGACAGGGGAAAGCTGAGAAGCGATTTAGCGCCGAACCTGGCTTCACCTCAGGTAAGCAAACCTCTGCCCAAACCTCTATCTGTTGCCGAGGTCCGGCGATTGTTATCGGAGCCGGCCAAGCGTTCTACCGTCGACGCCAAGAGAGATAAAACGATGTTGGAGTTGCTCTATGCCACTGGCTTGAGAGCCAGTGAGTTGATGTCCCTGAACACGCGGGATATCGACACCAAGAGAAACACGGTGCGGTGCCTGGGGTCTGGTTCTAAAACCCGAGTGGTTCCTTTTGACTCACCTGTGGCCCGGCTGGTTAAAGAATATATCGACGTCGTTCGACCTGAGTTATTGAGCGATGAGAAAGAGACCGCTTTGTTCCTTAACCGCCGCGGTGAACGGCTCACCCGGCAAGGCTTCTGGCAGATTGTTCAGGGCTATGCCGATAAGGTCGAGCTCAGCGGCAAGGTCACGCCTCGCAGCCTGCGTCACAGCTTTGCGGCGCATAAACTGAAGAGCGGTGCCGACTTACAGTCTGTTCAGGAGCTACTGGGTCATGCCCATATTTCGACTACGCGGGCATATACTCAGGTGGAGCTTCGCCCTTGACCTTGACTATAGAATATGTAATGCTGTATTTTTTGGAGCAATAATATGGGGAAAAAATCACGACGTAAAGCTAAACTTCGAGCAGCTGCCAGGCTAGCACAAAGAGCACCAGTCCAACCGGTCTATCAGGCAAAACCGATGGCTACGCCGATGGCTAAACCCTCGGCTGAACCTAGAGCTGTAGCGGCTTCGGTTCAATCCGCTGTAACGCCCGCTCAGGCCAACCGCTATCAATACGTGGTACCAGAGATGCGACAAATAGGAATCATCGCCGGTGCTTTGTTTTTAATACTCTTTGTATTAGCTTTTATTCTACATTGAAGCCTTAAGGTATAAGTGCGTGGGTTTAGAGGCAGCCCGAACCAGACTGCTTGAAAGTCTGAGACACGAAATTCGCGATAGACGTGTGCTGTCAGCCATATCGTGCGTGCCTCGAGAGCTTTTCGTATCAGCCGATTATTACTATGCCGCCTATGAAGACATGCCCCTGAGCATTGGTTTCGGGCAAACTATTTCTCAACCTTTCATTGTGGCTTTGATGACACAGGCTTTAAAACTCAAAGGAGATGACAAGGTTCTGGAATTAGGTACCGGAAGCGGCTATCAGACAGCCATACTAGCCAAACTGGCGAAACGGATAGTCAGCATCGAGCGCATTGATAAACTGGCAGAGTCGGCGAAGAGGGTCCTTGATAAACTGGATTGCAATAATGTTGAGATTCACAGCGCCGGTGAGACACTGGGCTGGCCGGACGGCGCACCCTACGATGCCATAATAGTAACTGCCGGCGCCCCGCATATCCCCGATATTTTGCTGGAGCAGTTGGCGCCGGGGGGGCGAATGGTAATTCCCGTAGGGTCGCGATGGGAACAGGACTTGCTCAAGGTCACCAAGAGAAAAAGGAAACATCTGGTCAAAAATCTGGGTGGCTGCCGCTTCGTACCGCTTATCGGACCTGGTGCCTGGGAAGAGTAATAGTTCGTCTAGCGAAGCGTGGCAATCTCAAATACCTGCCCTGGGAATAAAGATAGTGCCCACACCGGACTTAACCGTCAGTGAGCCTACCGGACAGACGGTGACGCAGGCCAAGCAGGAGGTACAGCCCGCCTCAGCCAGCGGCATACCCGAGAAAGTGCTGACCACTGTGTCAATGCCTCTGTAAGCGAAATCGAGTATGCCTGAACCTTGCTGTTGACACACCCAAATGCATTTGCCACATACAATGCATTTGTTTGGGTCGTAGGTAAACAGGGTATGGCTGGAATCTATCGGTAAATTTCGTGGTATGCGTCTAAACCTCTTAGGCTTCAGCTTTAACTTGAGGTTAGCGGCGGTTTTCTGCAGTCCGCAGTTTTTATTTTTGGCACAATGGACGCAGTCTAGATTATGGTGGCTGAGCAGAAGCTCAAAGGCGGTATTTCTAAGTCTCTTAACTTTTGGCGTATTCAGGTGTACTACCATGCCATCGCTGACCGGCTCAGTGCAAGCGGTAATGGGGGCACTTCTGCCTTCTATTTCCACAAAGCAGAGGCGGCAGGAAGCGAAGGGCGTGCCGGCTTCTCTGATAGCGCACAAATTAGGAATGTAAAGTCCATTATCTAGGGCTACCCAGAGTATGCTGGTTCCTGCCCTGGCCTTGACCTCGATGCCATCAATGGTTAACGTTAACAGGTTGTTGCTCCTCTTATTTGGACTTTATAAAACCGCTCTCCAAAAAATCGGCTAATGCTTTGATGTCATTCAGTGGAAACTGTCTGGTACTGGCCTCCAGAGGCTCGTCAGTGGCTATAGCAATGAGGTTACTTATTCGGCTAAGGGGCGGGCCGGCTGCCTTACGGTGAACCTCCACCTTAGGCGCCTGGCTCTGCTTGAAGCCTTCAGCGAGGATAATATCGTAGTCCTCACCGAGGAGACGAGCTATCTCGTTCAGGTCGGGCTCTCCAGTAAGGGGTTTGATTAGCACAACCTGGTCGGGGGAAACGATGGCTGTGGCGGCGCTGCCGGCTTGAATGTGACGCCAGCTATCTTTGCCTGGTTTATCAAAACTTAGACTGTGTATGGAGTGTTTGATTGTAGCCACGCGATAGCCCCTCGATTTCAGCTCCGAAATTAGCTTTTCAATGAGCGTGGTCTTCCCCGATTTGGATTCACCAACGATTGATATGGGGAGGCATAATTCACAGCGGTGGAAGCCTAAACTAAGGTTGGGCTTTAGCATTTTCTATAGGCCTTTTTCCACGGCTCCTTTCTTATGGCTATGTAGTCGAGTACGGCGGCTTTGACCGCGTTGGCGGCTAAAAGGGCACAGTGATGATTGCCCTCAGGTAAGCCACCCAGGGCTTCCAGTATGTCATTTTGGCTGATAGCCAACGCCTGTGACACGTCTTCACCTTTTATTAACTCCGATGCCATGCTGCCACAGGCAACTGTGGTGCTGCAGCCATTTGTCCAGAAAGCGGCGTCCGTTATTTTGCCGTCCTTTGCCTTGAGCCTCATCTCCATGGTTTCACCGCAAGCGCTGGCAGTGGAACCGAAGCCATCGGGATTCGGGATTTTGCCCGCATTTCGGGGATTCATGGCATGGTCGATTACCGTTTCGGAATATATTTTCCTCATTGTTTCTAGTATTTCTTTTTCAAGTTCGTCGAATTCGTCGGTCATATCGTGTCCCCGCTATGTTTGTTTTGCCTTTATTGGCAGCGCTTGAATAAAGTTCCGGCTGAGGCTGTCAAATATTTCCGAGCTGTACCGCTCGATTTTGCCCTCGTCGCAAAGCTTAGCCAGCTCGGGGTCAATGGGTATCTGGGCTAAGAGAGGCGCTCCTGCTGCCTCCGACATTTCCTGGCTCCGGCTCTTGCCAAATAGTTCCAGCTTCTTTTTGCTCCCGGGTGGGGTAAAGTAGCTCATATTTTCCACCACTCCCAATATAGGGATTTTCATCTGTTGTGCCATTCTGACTGCCTTCTTTACCACCATGACTGCCAGTTCCTGAGGGCTGAATACGATGACGATGCCAGACGTTGGAATGGTTTGTAATACTGTTAAAGGAGCATCGGCAGTGCCCGGCGGCAGGTCGACTATGAGATAATCGAGCTTACCCCAGAGCACATCTTCCCAGAATTGTTGAATGACTCTGCTGATAATAGGTCCGCGCCAGATGACAGCATCATCCTCATGTTCCAGCAGCAGATTGATGGACATAACACTGATGCCTAATTTTGACAATACCGGTAAAATGCCGGACTCACTGCTGCGTGGTCGAGTTCCGCTCAGGCCGAATATCTTGGGTATACTGGGGCCTGTGATGTCAGCATCGAGTATGCCGACCTCTTTTCCCTGGCGGGCGAGCGCCATACTGAGCAGGGCTGCCACCAGTGATTTGCCGACACCACCTTTGCCGCTCATGACAGCGACCACGTTTCCAACGTCGTTAACTTCTTTCGGTGCAGTCGGAACGAAGTTTACATTTGTCTGACTGACACCGGCCAATTGCCCGACGGTATCACTGACTTTGGATTTCAGCCAGTCTTCTGCGCTTGAGTCCAGGGCGGCAGAGGCGAGGGTGATGTCAACTTTCTGGTCAGTGACTGCGATTTGCCGGACTAAGTTTAATTTCACCAAGCTGCGCATAACACCGGGAACCAGGACTTCTTCCATGCTTTTATTTACTTGCTGCTCGGTTATCATGAATTTAGCTCCTTGCGTGTATATTTCATTTCCCCTGGCCTTAGTGGATTACTAAGTTTACTAATTTTAGCCGTTAGATTCAAAGGCTGGGGATTTTCAACTGGATTGTATAAAAATAGTAGGGGCTCCCTTTGTTGGTGGCCCCTACTAAGGTTTGCTACTGACGAATTACGTGTCGAATACAGGATAATCTATCTGGTTATTTCTTGAACTACCTTACCGTCAGCCGAGATGACTTCGATTCGGAACGGCATTTGACCCAAAGCATGGGTCGAGCAGGAAAGACAGGGGTCATAGCAACGGATAGCAACCTCGACTCGATTAAGAATTCCTTCGGTGATTTTATTATTCTTTATGAATTCTTTAGCCACTGTATACACAGCCTTGTTCATGGCTGCATTATTATTCCCGGTAGCTACTATGAGATTTACCTTGGTTATTTTACCGCTGTCATCTACCCAGTAATGGTGGAATAAAGTTCCACGCGGAGCTTCTAAGACACCGACGCCTTGTTCATTAAATTTGTTCGATGTCACTATCAGGTCGGTGGAACAAATATCCCGGTCCTCTAAGAGCTGTTGGGCCCTCTCCAGCGAATAAAGTAATTCTATCAGTCGGGCATAGTGGTAATATAGCGAGCCTTCTACAGGGCCACCATTGCCAATTTTCTTGAAATTCTTAAGTTCGGCATTGGCTCGAGGCGTTGATATTCCCTGGCAAACGTTTAGTCGGCCGAGCGGGCCAGTGCGGTATGTACCGGCTGGATAGCCGAGCTTCTTGTAAAACGGGAACTTAAGGTAAGACCAGTCCTCCACATGCTCATTGATGATATCGAGATAGTTGGAAGGGTTGAACTGGTCTTCAAGTACTTTGCCCTTGGAATCGATCAGCCTTAATTTACCATCGTACAACTCTAGATTGTTGTTTTTGTCGACCAATCCAAGATAACCTGTTGGGAAGCTGGCACAGCTACAAACGAATTCGTTGTGTTGGTCGTAGTACTGTTTAAGTATGTTGATTGCGGTTTCGGCATCGGCAATCGCCCAATCTATTTGCTTGAGAAAATGGTCACGGTCGGCCGTTGACAGCGGTGTGTTCATACCGCCGGGTACAGCGCCGTTGGGGTGGACCTTTTTACCGCCGAGACTCTGGATGATTGTTTGCCCGAAGCTGCGAAGCAATACACCTTTAGTTGCCAGCTCCGGGTTCACACCAATTAACCCGATTACGTTTCTTATTGCCGGGTCGGCATCCAGACCCAATAGCAAATCAGGGCTGGCTAAATGGAAGAAGTGAAGAGCATGGGACTGGATATATTGTCCCATGTGCATCAGCTCACGAAGTAATTTAGCCGGACGAGTTAGTTCCACGCCTAATATCGCATCGCAGGCTTTAGCTGCGGCCAGATGATGACTTACCGGGCAGATTCCGCAGATTCTGGGCGTAATGGAGGGCATTTCCCAGAGTACCCTGCCCTCGCAGAACTTCTCGAAGCCTCGAAACTGCGTTACATTGAACTTGGCATCAATGGCATTGCCCGCCTCATCCAATTGGATAGTCACCTTGCCGTGTCCTTCAATCCGGCTAACCGGGTTTATCTCAATTGTTCTTTTGGCATTTGCCTTTTTAACTTCAGAAACCATAGCAACACCTCTCAGATTTAATCAAAGCGCATCATGTCTGGGGGCAAAACAGGTATCCTACCTGCCAGCAGTTCATTTAAGCCATACAAGATGGCTTTAGGTTCCGGCGGGCAGCCGGGAACGTAACAGTCAACTTTCACGATATTATTTATCGGTTTTACCTGGTCCAGAAGTGCCGGTACACCGGGCGGGCGCGGTATTTTGCCCTCAAAAGTGCTCTCAGACTCGATATAGGCGCGCCTTAGCACATCTTCTTTGTCAAGGGTACTGCGCATAGCACACACGCCGCCAAAACAGGCACAGTCGCCCCAGGCCATAAGAATTTTGCAATGAGCCCTGAGGTCTTTGAGGACTTCCTCCTCTTCGGTATTACCCACAGAGCCTTCCACGATGCCGACGTCTACCTGTGGGAACTCCTTTATATCGGTAATAGGAGTCCTGGTGAATTCAACCACGTTGGCTAAATCAATTATGGCTGCATCGATGTCTAAAAATGACATATGACATCCGGCACAGCCTTCCAGCCAGACCGAAGCTACCTTCACTTTTGCCATATTATTTACTCCTTATCAATTACTTGAAGCGCTTGGCGATTTCGTTGATGATTTCCCAATCTGCCCTTATCCCCTCTGGCGGCTTTACTAAGCGCGATACTGATATGGGCGAACCATCCAGAGTGCTGTAATTTCCGCTTATTTCTGTCCAGGTTGGTGACGGCAAAACTACATTGGCTTTTTGGGCCGGTGGCGATAGATAACTGGCTTGAACGACCAGGAAATCCACTCCTTTGAGCAGTCCCGGTAATTCTTTTGCCTCAACCTGGTCATCGGCTAAAAGCAGATATAATGCCTTTATACCGTTTTGAGCTAAGTTATTTATAACAGAAACGGAACTATTGGCTATACCGATGTCCCAGGCACCCCGGCTATTTCCCTTGGACTTTAGAGATATGATTCCCGGCTTGCCACCGTTCCGTCCGCCGGAAACAGCCGCCAGGTTGTATATGGCGGTTATTAGCCCCGAATTTTGATGTTTTAGAATGCCTTCACCGTAGACGACGACGCTGCTCTTGGCTTTGCCGAGTGTTTCAGCTGCCTCAATGAGCTTTTTATAATTAATTCCAGCGGCTACAGCATCCTGCTTAATATTGACTTTGTTTAGTGCAGCAGCAATTTTCTTTACCTGTGCGGAATTTTTAGTCAAACCATTGTCTATTATAGCTTTAGCCAGACTATTAAGAGTCAGAGCTTCCTTACCCTTCTTTGGCTTCAACCACAGCGCCGCATAATCCGGTAAAACATTTTGTGTTGGGTCAAGAATGATGAGCTTTGCCTTGTTCTGTCTGACCGCTCTAACGATATAAGACCCGGCTACAGGATGGCTTTTGAACGGGTCGGCACCGACCAGGAGCACACAGTCAGCATTAAAAATATCTTCCAGTGGCGTTTCAGTACTTAAATCCGCCTTATCCTGGAAAGCGCCGATACCTTTGATAACGGCCCTATACTCATCTCCGTCGAGACTATCCATAAACTTACTACCCAGGGCTCCTGTAATTAATTCCTTGAATGCTTTCAGTGCCTGGCTACTGGCCTGACTTGAAGCCACTCCGGCTATGCTGCCGCCCCCATTATGCGCTTTAAGCTGGCTGAGCTTCTTAGATACCATATCAACAGCTTCATTCAATGTGCAGGGCTCCAGCTTACCGCGGGCATTTCGCATCATCGGTGTCTTTACTCTGGCTTGACTCTGACTTAAGGGACCAAAACGCCCCATATAGCAGAGTAGACCATCGTGTTGGGAAGCGTCGGGGCTGTCTATCCTTATCAACATGTTGTTCTTGACGAACGCTTGAATCGTACAGCCGATACCACATATGGGGCAAACAGTGGTTATCTCCTGTGAATCCGGACGTTTGCCCTTGTAGGCGCTCTTCTTGGAAAAGATGGCACCTGTTGGGCAAGCTTGAAAACAAGCGCCGCAAGAAATACAGGTGGACTTTCCCAGAGGTTGATTAAGGTCAGCTACTACTACGTCTTTCCAGCCGCGGTACCCGAAATCGAGTGTATGAACACCTACAATTTGATCGCACGTTCTTATGCATCGGCCGCAGAGGATGCACCGGTTGTGGTCGATGACCAGGTATTCGTGCTGCGAATCAACCGGCAGAGAAGGCCATGAATAGGGATATCGCGTATTATCCATTTGATACCGGTAGCCTAGTTGCTGTAATTCGCAGTCGCCACTGGCTACGCACTGGGCACAGAGATGGTTTCGTTCGGTGAACATGAGTTCTAGAACCAGCCGGCGATATTTCTCCAGTTTTTCATTTTGGGTCTGTACTACCAAACCTTCTCGTGCCGGGTAGGTACACGCCGGGACAGGTCGTCTTTCTCTTTCTATATCGACGACGCACATACGGCAAGCGCCGACGTCCGTCAGTCCCTTTGAATGGCAGAGAGTTGGCACATCGATATTGTTAGCCTGACAGACCTCGAGGACAGTATCGCCCTCTTTCCCCTTGACCTGCTTACCATCGATTGTTAGTGTAATCTCTTTCATGCTTATTCTCCTACCTCAAGATCACATCTAAGACAGCGGCTACCTTCGCTTTTCGCTTCCTTCGGACTGTAGGGCAAGACTACCTCTTTAAAAGAGCCTTTTCTTTGTGAGCTGCCTACCTCTGTCATTGCTACCCTCGGCCTTTCTTTCAGTTCCTCCTCAGTAGGAGGTATGGGAGGGATGGCAATTGGCTGATAGCCGTTGCGTTCTACCAACGGCGAGAGTTTCTCGCCGCGGAGATATCTTTTTATGGATGAGGCTGCCCTCTGTCCGGCGGCAATAGCTTCGATTACTGTTGCTGCGCCGGTAACTGCGTCTCCTCCGGCGAAAACGCCTTCGCGATTGGTGGCGAGGGTTCTCGGGTCGGCTGCTATTGTTCCGCCCTTGGCCGTGCCAATACCGTCCCCACCCAAAAATGAAGTATCCGGTCTTTGTCCCGTGGCTTCAATAACCGTGTCGAAATTCATTGTATACTCAGACCCATTAATGGGGTTGGGAGTCCTTCTTCCGCTGGTATCGAACTCTTTAAGTTCCATGCGGATGCATTCGAGTCCGGTGACTACGCCGTTATTACCCAGAATCTTGGTAGGGGCTGTCAAACAGTGGATTTGAACGCCTTCCTCGTCAGCCGCTACTACCTCATCCGTCAGTGCCGGCATATCTTTCCTCTCCCGCCGGTAGAGAATGTGTACCTCTTTGGCACCTTCTCTCAAAGCTACTCGAGCTGCATCGATGGCAGAGTTGCCGCCACCAATGACAGCTACTTTCTGCCCCACCTTTATTTTCTTTCCCAGATTCAGCTCTCTCAGAAAGTTGATAGCGTCGAAGACTCCAGCCAGGTCTTCGCCCGGAATCTTCATCTTATCTCCCTTGTGGGCACCCGTAGCAATGAATACGGCTTGATATTTATTCTCTTTTAACAGGGCTTCTATATCTTCTACCCGCGTATTCAATTTTATTTCTACGCCGAGTTTCTGGATGATATCAATCTCTTTTTTAAGCAGGTCCTTCGGCAGCCGGTACTCAGGGATACCGACGGCCAACATGCCGCCGGCTACAGGCAATGCTTCAAATATGGCAACCTGGTATCCTTCGTGGGCGAGGTCCCAGGCTGCGGATAATCCTGCCGGCCCCGCGCCGATGATAGCTATCTTTTCTTTCTTCCGCTCTTTAATATCCGGTTTATATTCGAATCCATGCTCAAAAGCGTAATCGGTAGCGAACCTGTGTAGTTGTCTGATGGCTATCGGCTCTTCTACTTGGCCTCGACGACACTTACTTTCGCACGGGTGAGGGCATACCCGCCCTACGCTTAAGGGTAATGGCAGCCGCTGCATAATAACTCGGCAAGCCTGTTCGAAATTATTCTCCTTAATGAAAGCGATATAACCCGGTGCATCGAGCCCTACAGGGCATGTTCCCTGACATGGAGCCCTGAACAGGGCCTGGCAGACTACAGCCGGGCACTTCTTGTCTATTATGTGGGCTTCATATTCATCTCTGAAATGGCGCAGTGTGGTCAGAACTGGATTGGGAGCTGTTTGTCCCAGGCCGCAGATGGATGCGGAGCACACCATGTCAGCCAGCTCCGAAAGTATATTCAGGTCTTCCATTGTTCCTTTACCTTCGGTTATCTTGGTCAGGAAAGCAAGCATCTTTGGTATTCCTGCCCGGCATGGAGTGCATTTACCACATGACTCGTCCCTGGTGAACTGCAGGAAGAATTTAGCCACATCGACCATGCAACTATCCTCATCCATGACTACAAGCCCACCTGAACCCATAATTGCACCCAGGGCGGTTACAGCTTCATAGTCGACGGGGGTGTTCAGATGTTCGATGGGAATAACTCCACCCGAAGGCCCACCTATCTGCACTGCCTTGAACTGCTTTCCTTTCGGTATGCCACCGCCTATGTCAAATACAATTTTACCCAGGCTGGTGCCCAACGGAACCTCAACCAGCCCGGTGTTATTGACCTTTCCAACCAGACACAGTGTCTTTGTACCTTTGCTGCTTGCAGTGCCGACACTTCCAAACCAATCGGCCCCTTTCCAGATTATCTGTGGAACGTTTGACCAGGTTTCCACATTATTTAACGTAGTCGGTTTATCAAAAAGTCCTTTGTTAGCCGGGAACGGCGGTCGCTGGCGTGGATTACCTCGTTTGCCTTCGATTGAGGTTAAAAGGGCAGTCTCCTCGCCGCAGACGAAAGCGCCGGCGCCGGGGAATATATCCAGGTCGAATTCAAAGCCGGTACCGAGTATGTTCTTCCCCAGCAGGCCGTATTCTCGAGCCTTGGTTATGGCATGATTTAATGTCTCGATGGCCAGGGGGTATTCGGCACGGACATACGCGTAGCCCTGGAGTACGTTGCCTATGGCATAAGCTCCTATTGCCATTCCTTCGATTATTGAGTGCGGATTTCCTTCAAGGACGGCTCGGTTCATATAAGCACCCGGGTCACCCTCGTCGCCATTGCAGACAACGTATTTTTCATCACCAGCCGCGCTGCGAACGAATGTCCATTTCGTGCCTGTGGGGAAGCCTGCTCCTCCACGGCCTCTCAGGCCAGCCTTCCCGATTTCTGAGATGACTTCATCCGGCTTCATTTGGGCAAGAGCCTTAGCTAACCCCTGGTAGCCGTCCCGGGCAATGTACTCATCTATATTCATCGGGTCGAGGTCCTGGTTATGCATTACCCGTATCTCCTGTAGCTTGAGCAGCGGGTCAGTAGTGTCCAGCTTCCATTCATCGACCACCTTATTGCGAATAAGATGTTTCTCGATAATTTTGGAGACTTTGTCCTCGGTGACGTCGTAATAAATAGTTTTTCCGGTTGCGGGATGCACGACGGTAACTACCGGCTCTCGGTCGCACAAACCGATGCATGCTGCCTTAAGCACGGAGACATCCGATAATTTGTTGCTTTTCACTCCCTGTTGAAAAGCTTGAAGGACCTTGTTTGCTCCTGAGGATATACCGCACGTGCCAAGATGAACCTTAACTTGGATCTTCTTCTCTTGTTTGGCTAGCCTCTCTTGTATTTTACCTCTAAGCTGTGTCAGTTCTTTTACAGATGCAAGTGGTTTCATCTCATTCTCCTATTTATATGAAGTCAGGATGTCTTTTATCTGGCTTGGTTTTACCTTTCGATAGACATTTTCTTTTATTGCCATAACCGGAGATAGACCGCAACAGCCCAGGCATCTTACTGTCTCCAGCGAGAATTTTCCGTCGGAAGTAATTCCACCCGACTCAAGGCTGTAGTCCTTCTTCATCGTCTTTAGAATCCTTTCGGCCCCTTTTACGTAGCAACTGGTGCCGAGACAGACTTGAAGGACATATTTACCTTTCGGTACCATCGAGAAAAAGGAATAGAAGCTGGTTATGCCGTATATTTCACTCAGTGGGATCCCCATCTCCTTGGAGACAGTTCTTAAAACTTCGGGTGGTAGATAGCCGACCAGCCCCTGCACTTGCTGCAGCACTCGAATTGGAGCCCCAGCCCTGCCATCAGTGGCTTCGACTATCTTTCTGATTTGCTGGAGTGTTTTGCTGGTGAGCTGTTTGCCGGTTTTTGACTTGGTTGTCGTAGGTTTCTTTGCTTGCTTCAAGGACACCTCCTAAATTGTAACTATTTCGGAGTATCTAGTACGATATTTTAACAGTTTGCCTGTTTGGCCGGCATCGGACTTTGGCCTGGTTCTGATACGGACTTTGCCATGTTGTGAAATGATAATCGCTTGATTGGTGGAGAAAAATTTGCGTGGCCATAGACAAAACCGCTGAATTATAGCATATAGCAATATGAGCATCAAAAGGATTACACTCGTTGATTGCATCAGTTCTATATTGATATACAGCTTATTTACAAAAAAGGCCTAGCTGCGCGATTGCAATTACTTGTTTCTTTAGTCAATTATAGGTATAATTGCTTGGTTTTTTCGTGAAGAGACCACAATTCAAAACAAAGGTGACATTGCAGCTATGACCTGGAATGCTAGCCGAAGTACCTTCCTACTATTCTTTAATGCATTGTTTTTTAAGAGTTCCGAACTTTCTAAGGAGGTTTTACATGTGGAAAACTGAAGCTACCGGGGTGACGCATGTGGAGACAGCGGTAAGACAGTGTCTGCCGCCGTGCCAAATCAAATGCCCGATAAATGAGGATATTCAGCGGACAAATGTGCTGATTTCTCTTCTCCCGGAAGACCCGGATTTGGCGAAAAATGGTGTCATCCAGATTAGTGAATATCTCTATGGAAAGAACCCTTTCTTCAACATTTGTGGTTACATTTGCGGTATTTGCGAACTGGAGTGTAATTATGGCAAGAAGGGTGGCGCAATCAAGAGGAGACTGCTAAAAAGATTCCTTTCGGATGTATATACTGAACATTTAAAGGAGCAAGAGGAATTAGAGATACCCAAAAACAAGGAAAATGTGGCTGTCGTAGGCGGCGGGCCGGGCGGGCTAATGTGTGCCTACGATTTAAGCAAGAGAGGATACCGGGTAACGATAGTTGAAGCCTCTGACCGGCTTGGCGGCGCCTTATGGCTGGTACCAGACTACCGCCTGCCGAAGGATATTCTCCAGACTACAGTCGAGAACCTGATTAGGATTGCCGGCATAGATGTCAGGTATAAAAGCCGTCTTGGGGAAGGGAGACTGACGCTGGAAAGATTGAAGAATGAGGGCTATAAGGCAGTTTTTCTGGCAACTGGATTGCCATATCCTAGAGTATTAACCTTTGAAGGACAATTTGTGGAGGGGCAGGACCTGTCGGGTGTGATGTATGGCCACACTTATCTTTACGAAGTCAGCCACAACAATATCGCCTCAAATTATTTCAAGGGTAAAAAAGTCATAGTCACCGGAGGTGGAAACGTGGCTTTTGACGTGGCCAGATCAGCCAGGAGGCAGGGTGGGGATGTGACCGTCGTAGCGCTTGAACGAGAGGACAAGGACCATAGAGACGGTGTGCCTGCTGATGAAGAGGAAATCCGGGGAGCCTGGGAAGAGGGTGTAAGAATAGTCTATAGCCGCGGGGTGAGAAAGATTATGGGGCAGAATGGGAAGTTCAAGGGAATCGAATGCCCAACATGTGTTAGTGTGTTTGATGAACAGGGTTTCAATCCGAAGTTCGAGTGTACTGATTGCATTGATTTGGCAGGGGACGTGCTTATAATCACTGTGGGACAGGCTCCGGACAGGCCGTTACTCCAGAAGGAAAATCTTTTGAATGAACGGGGCAGGCTTGATGTGGACCATTTAACACTGCAAAGTGCAAGTAAGCCCTGGCTATTCATTGGCGGTGATGTGAGGAGGGTAGGCTTTATGATAGAAGCTATGGCCGAAGGGCTTGTGGCTGCCGAATCGATTGACAGGTGTTTAAGGGGCGTGGATATGAAGGAGGGCCGCAGAAGGGACTACGAGGGATACACGATACCGGTTAGGAGAGACTACAAGCCTGAACCTGAGGTACTGTGGATACCACCTGAAAACAGAATGCATTTCCAACTTTTTGAAAAGGGCTTGACATTAAAAGAGGCAATAGAGGAAGCGAAAAGATGTGTTACTTGCGGCCCCTGTTTGTCCTGTAAAGCATGCGTATCGATTGGATTTCAGAAATCTCTAAGTCCGGTTGAGGTGGATATCGCCAAATGTAGCGGCTGCGGCCATTGTGTCTATACCTGTAACTATTACGCATCTCGATTAGTTAATCGCGGTGATAAAATCGTTTCTGAAACGGATATGTTTAAGTGCAAGTCATGTGGTATGTGTGTTGTCGCTTGTCCATCTCAGGCCAGAAAAATGGTTGATGACGATACGGCTGAGAGGATAGCCAGCGTGTATGCGGCCTTATCATAGATGCTTTGAGTAAAGTATTATCAAGGAGGATGACATTGAGCCAATATAAACCCAAATTAGTGTGTTTCTCTTGCAAATTTGGTTGGGGTTATCTGACAGACGAAACTAGCCTTTCCAACCAGATAGATAATTGGATACCTATTATTTGCACAGGAAAAATTGATGCCACGCACATGATTGATGCATTTGAAAGAGGGGCGGATGGAATCTTGATACTCGGCTGTCCGGAAGGTGACTGCCACTATCAAGACGGTAACTTCGAGGCGAAAAAGAGGGTATATCTCCTTCGCAGGCTGCTGGAGTCAATTGGTATAGAGAAGGAAAGGATCAGGATAGAGCTATCCGTTGACCCGGAAGGTATCAGAATTCAGCAATTAGCTAAGGAGATGATGGAGGACCTGGCAAAGTTGGGACCGCCGAAGAGGAGCACAGAAGTGCGGAAAACATCCAAAAAAGAAGCGGTTAAAGCTGGGGGGAGGAAATAGGATGGCTAAGCCAAAAGTTGCAATTTGCTGGTTGGGGGGTTGTGGCGGCTGTGACGAGGCAGTTGTTGATATAAACGAAGTAATTCTCAGCGTAGCTGGAGCGGTTGATTTAGTTCTGTGGCCGGTGGCACTGGACTTTAAGTACGACAGCATCAAAGCCCTAAAGGATGGCGATATCGCATTGAGTATAATAAACGGAAATGTCAGAAACTCTGAGCAGGAGGAGGTAGCCAAGCTATTAAGGGAAAAATCTCAGATTATTCTCGCCTTTGGTGCCTGCGCTTGCCTTGGAGGAACACCCGGATTAGCCAACCTCACCACGAAAGAAGATATATTCAACTGGGTCTATCGTGATGCTCCAACAGTGGTCAATCCGGATAAGGTATATCCACAGACAAAAAGTCGTGTCAACGGAAAAGAGCTCACTCTCCCAGAATTCTATGACCGTGTCTATGCACTGAATGACATAATCAATGTCGACTATTATTTACCTGGATGCCCGCCTCCACCTTACTCGGTGATGTATGCCTTGAGTGCAGTCCTCGAAAATAAGCTTCCGCCTAAAGGCTCAACCCTGGCGCCTCAGAGGGCTTTATGTGATAGCTGCAAGCGAAATAAATCAAAGCCGGAAAGGTTAGCGATAAGGGAAATTAAGAGGATTCACGAGGTGGAGGCTGTCCCTGATACCTGTTTTCTAGCTCAAGGAATAATTTGCCTGGGCCCTGCCACCAGGGATGGCTGTGGAGAATCCTGCATAAATATCAACGTCCCATGCCGGGGATGCTTTGGTCCAGTGGAAGGAGTAGCCGATTCGGGAGCTAAGTTTGTTTCTGCTTTAGCATCAATTATGGATGCACAGAGTGATGCAGACATTACCCGAATTGCGGACCAGATTACCGACCTTGCAGGATACCTGTATAGATTCTCGGTGCCAACTTCAAGATTGAAGAAAAAAAGAGGTTAAGGAATTAGACAGGAAAGAGGTGAAATGTGACCGAAAAGATAACCATAAACCCGATAACCAGACTTGAAGGACATGGAAAAATTGAGATCTTCCTGGACGATAAGGGTAATGTAGACGACGCCTACTGGCAGGTAGTTGAGCTAAGAGGTTTTGAAAGGTTTTGCCTGGGTAGACCTGTGGAGGAACTGCCGCGAATTATGCCTAATATTTGCGGTGTTTGTCCCACGCCTCACAATATGGCGTCAGTCAAGGCATTAGACGACCTCTATGGGGTGGAGCCAACGCCTACGGCAAAGCTGATAAGAGGGCTCCACTATAATGCATTTATGGTGGAAGACCATTTACTGCATTTCTTTATTCTCGCCGGACCGGACTTTGTGCTGGGGCCAAATGCCGCCCCTGCAGAACGGAATATCCTCGGCGTAGTGAACAAAGTGGGGTTAGAAATCGGCGGCAAAGTTATTGAAGTAAGGAAAAGGTGCCGGGAGATAATCAGATATATCGCCAGCAAGCCTCCTCATCCTGAAGGTGGGTTACCCGGAGGGGTGTCCAGGGGTATTACAGAGGAGGACCGAAAATGGATGAGGGACACTGCTGACTTCTCTGTTGAATTTACTCAGTTTGCGCTGGAATTGTTCAAACAGGTTGTCCTGGACAATAAGGAGTATCTAAATCTGGTACTGAATGATGCCTATAAATTGAACACATATTATATGGGGCTGGTTGATGAAAATAAGCGGGTAAACTTTTACGAAGGTAAATTGCGGGTTGTCAATCCAAAGGGCGAGGAATTTGCTTTGTTCGACTATCATGATTACATAAACCACATAGGTGAGTGGATTGAACCCTGGACATATATAAGAATGACTCACCTGAGGAAAGTGGGGTGGAATGGGCTGAACGATGATAAGGGAACTTCGCTTTACCGAGTTGGGCCGTTAGCGAGATTGAATGTAGCTGAGAGCATGTATACGCCTCTGGCGCAGAAAGAATATGAGGCGATGTTTGATATACTCGGGGGTAAGCCCAGTCATCACACCCTGGCTTATCATTGGGCAAGATTGATTGAGGCTCTTCAAGCCGCAGAACACATGCAGAGGATAGTTAATGACCCCTTGCTGACCAGTAAAGATATACGGAATATGAATCTCAAATTGGGCAAGGTCGGGATTGGCTGCGTGGAGGCAGCACGCGGAACCTTGATTCACCATTATGAGGCAGATGCTGAAGGCAAAACTACAAAAGTGAATCTCATAGTAGCCACCCAGCATAATGCGGCCCCGATATGTTTATCCGTTAAAAAAGCAGCCATGGAATTTGTTAAGGGGCCCGAGGTGAAGGAAGGTTTACTTAATATGGTAGAGATGGCGTTCAGAGCTTATGACCCGTGTTTGGGCTGCGCCACTCATGCCTTGCCGGGCAACATGCCCCTTGAAGTGAATATAAGGGACAGGAATGGCAGCCTGATACGGACGGTGCAGAGACCTTAATACTGTTTTAGGGGTTGCACTGGACCTCGTTCAGAGTTATCATTTGGTTCGCAGTGGGCGACAGTTTGGGTAACTTAATCGCTGGCTTTAAACCCATTTGAAATAAAGTTTGGGCGCGGCGAGGATTGTCCGAGTTTTGCACTAGAATATCTGACGTACGGTGTAAAATGAGGTCATTATGTACTAAGTCTATCTGAAGAATCCTCAAGATGAATAGTACATCCTCTGAAGCAGGCAAAACGACGGATTATTCCCCTGAACAGCGCGCACTGGTACTGCGGCTCAGGGTTTATATCAATCTGAGATGGCTTGCCATTCCGGCAATCGTTATTGCCACCCTCGTAGCATCCCTGATATTTCACGTTGGTTTTCCCACCCTGCCTGTTTATATTATTTGCGCAATTATCGCCGGCTATAATTTTTGGCTTTTTCTTTTGGCAAGAGGTCTGGAGAAACAAGAACCTGACTCGGTAGTCAGAAAAGCTGAGGCCTATGGCTACATACAGGTCGTTCTTGATTTGGTAATGCTCACGGCAATTATACACTTTACCGGGGGAGTAGAAAACCCGTTTCTGTTTCTGTATATAATTCATACCAATGCGGCAGCTATATTCCTTTCCAAACGTAGAGTATATATACTGACCACCTTTGCCATGGTAATGGTTACAGCTCTCGTTCTCATGGAATATCGGGGGACAATACCGCATGTAAATCTAGAGGGATTCGTACCTCCGGATCGATACAAAGATCTGGGCGTTGTTATCTCTGCTCTGGTTGCTTTAGTCACCTTAGCCTATGCCACAGTTTACGTAGCCACGGCTATTGTCGGTGAGTTGAGACGGCGGCAGCGAGAAGTCGTGGTATTGAAAGACCAGCTTCTTGAACAAAGGAAGGTAGAGTTGGAGCAGATTTCTGGTGAAGTGGTCAAATTAGTAGAAGAGCGGCGTCGCTTTGTCCGCTTCCTCAGCGTTGTCGCACATGACCTTCAGTCTCCTCTTGTGGCAACTCAGAGTTTGCTATCCTATATTGTGGATGGGTATACTGGTGAGATAACCGATGGGCAAAAAGACCTGATGCAAAGAGGCATCAGAAGAATCGATGGGCTGCTGACATTGATTACCGACCTGCTGGACATACCTCGAATTGAAGCCGGGCAGCTTAATCGCGAGATGAGAGAGATCTCATTAAACGATGTGGTAAAGCAGGCGACGGATGGCCTGGATAACTTAGCCAGACAGAAGGGATTAACGCTGAGAGTTGAATTACCCGAAAGTTCTCCTAGTGTCTACGCTTCCAACCGGAGGCTACAGCAGGTGGTAACTAATCTGACAAGCAATGCTATCAATTATACTCGCGAAGGTACCGTACTCGTCAGAGCTGCAGATGGTGACAATGAAGTCCGAATTGAAGTAATAGATTCCGGAATTGGTGTACCACCTGATGACCTGCCTCGACTCTTTGATGACTTCTTCCGGGGTAGCAATGTGGGAGCCAAGGGAACGGGCTTAGGATTATCTATATCCAAGAGGATAGTAGAAGCTCATGGAGGTAGCATTTGGGCTGAGAGTCCTGATGCTGAAACGGGTAAGGGAAGCAAATTTACTTTTACTTTGCCGAAAAATAGAGCGCTCGTAGCTGAAAAGTAGTCAATACAATAGCTAGTTGGGTCTCACGGAAATAATTAAGGAGGTAACTAACATGAAACAGAGGCCAAAAATTTTGCTTGTCGACGACGATGTCGACCTGGTAACAGTGATGAGGGGAGCTTTGGAAAGCAAAGCTTTTGAGGTGATTGTAGCCTATAACGGGCTGGAAGGCTTGGAAAAAGCAAAGAAAGAGAAGCCCGATTTAGTCGTTTTGGACATATTGATGCCGGTAGCCGATGGTTTTACGTTTGCCGACCAATTTCGTAAAGACCCGTCGCTTGCCAAGGTACCTGTTTTAGCACTGACCAGCTTTTCAGAGTCGCTTGGCCAGCCGTTTGCTTTTGATGTTTCTGAGTATATCTCCAAGCCTATTAAGCCGAGGGATCTGGTGGCTAAGGTTGAGGAGTTTCTTAAGAAGGCGGGGAAATGATATCAGATTGTCCGGTACCGGTAAGGTAAAACGGGAAGTACCTGATCTAGCCTATCGGTTTTAGTCATGTAGAATACGGTCTGGTGTAGATTCTGTAAATAGCCTCGTTGTTTTCCGTAAAGCATTGGGTGCAACCTTCACATTCTTCAGGCTTTACTTTCTCAAGATAAACCTCAATCCCGAGTTCGCGGTACATCCCCAAAATTCTCTTGAGATGCGTGCCTCCGGTGACCGAGGCTATCTTCCAGCCTTCGGTTTCCAACTGCTGTTGCGTCTTAGCCATCTTATCCATGCCGTAAATTGATCTTATCAAAAAGCTAAAAGCAACAACAGGAATTCAGTTCTGTCCACACATTTTAAAGTTAGACATAATGATATCGGTTTGAGTATACTGCTGGATTGAGGAGAAACCCCATGGCGCGGCGAAAAAACATGTTCCAACATAAATATGCTGATGTGAACAACATAAGTATTCACTATGTGACTGTGGGCAAGGGGAGATTGATAATGTTCCTCCACGGTTTTCCTGAGTTCTGGTATGAGTGGAAGAACCAGCTTGCCGAGTTCGGGCGAGATTACCAGGCCGTGGCTCCGGATATGCGGGGCTACAATCTCTCATCGAAGCCTGCCGATGTCGAGCAGTATCGAATGAAGTATCTGATTGAGGATATACGTGCTCTTGCTGAGTACCTGGGTTATAAGAAGTTTTTCCTGGTGGCTCATGATTGGGGCGCGGGAGTGGCGTGGCCGTTTGCCATACGCCATCCAGATTATCTGGAAAAGCTCATTATAATAAACGGCACACATCCGGTTACCTTTACTCGCGAACTCCGTGATAACCCGGAGCAGCGGAAAGCCAGCCAGTATATTCTCGTGTATCGAACTCCTGAAGCTGAGGAGATACTGTCTCGAAACAACTACGCTTTACCGGCTAGCAATCTACTGGAGGAAGGCCTAAAGCAGGGCTACTTCACGGAAGAAGACAGGAAAGCGTATATAGAAGCCTGGTCGCAGCCGGGCTCGCTCACCGGCGGTCTTAATTATTATAGAGCCGCCCGTCTCGGCCTGTTTACGGGTGAAAGCGACGATATATTGTCGGCAAACGCTTCATTGTTTACGGTCAAGGTGCCGACGCTCGTGATATGGGGCGAGCAAGATAAGTGGCTGCTCACCGGAAATCTGGAAGGTCTCGAAAAGTACGTACCCCACCTGACCATCAAGCGCATTCCCGATGGCTCGCATTGGGTCATTCACGAGAAGCCGGCGCTGGTTAATTCCTATATCCGGGAGTTTATCGAAAGCTGAATTTCTCCGCCGGCTTAGCCGTCTAAGTGGGCATGTGGTAGAAGCCGGACCCAGGTTGACAATAGACTTGCGCTTTTTTATGCTTAATTTTTAGTTTTAAGGAGGACAAATATGAAAATAAGTACGGTCAGCGTTATCGGAGAGGGGGAACTGGCGGACAAGCTCAAAGAGCTTCTAAGTAAAGCGAACTTAAAGGTCTTTATAGCTAACTTGAAGGAGGACTATGCCAAGCAGGTGGGCGAGTCTGATTTAGTCCTTGAGGTAGCTCCTGAAGATTTGGCTGCCAAGAAGAAAATATTCAAGAGCTGTGAGGCCAAATGCCGTAAAGAGACGATACTGGCCACGACAACATCGAATCCGTGGGTGACGCAGTTAGCCGGGGGGACCAAAAGGCAGGATAAAGTTGTCGGTATAAACTTCACCAAAAATCCGTTCGAGGATAAATACCTGGTTCAGGTAGTCAAGGGGCTGCAGACTTCCGATGAGACTGTCCGGGCGGTGATGGAGTTGCTAGAAACTGTGGGGATTACTGCGGTGCCACTAGAGGAGACGCCGGGGTTCATTCTGGATAGGGTGATTGCTTCGATAGTCAACGAGGCGGCTGTAATGTATTCGTCGAAGCTGGCAACCAAAGAGGACATCGATAACATGATGAAAGTCTGTGTGAACTGGCCTATGGGGCCGTTCGAATTTGCCGACAACATGGGCGTGGACAGGGTAGTCGAGATCTTGGACTCAATGGCGCAGCAACTTGGGCCTAAATATCAGCCTTGTTTCTTGTTGAGGAGAATGGTCGATGCCGGCTGGTTGGGTAAGAAGACGGGTAGAGGATTCCATTTATATAGCTAGCATCCGAAAAATGTTGGAGGTATGAATATGGAAATCAAAAAGATTGCAGTACTAGGGGCTGGGGTCATGGGGCATGGAATCGCCCAGGTCTGCGCGCAGGCAGGGTACGAAGTTAATTTGCGGGATATTAAAGACGAGTTCGTGCAATCGGGTATAGGCAAAATTCGGAAATTCCTCAGCGGCGGCGTCGAGCGCCAGAGAATAACTCAAGCTGAAGCCGATGCTATATTGGGCCGGATTAGAGGCATGACCGATCTGAAAGAAGCAGTCAAGGATGTCGATTTGGTCATCGAGGTCATAGTTGAAGACATTACTATTAAGAAGGACATGTATAAAGAGCTCGACCAGATGTGCCGCCCGGATACCATATTTGCCTCTAATACGTCAGCCCAATCCATAACTGAGATGGCAATGGTAACTAAACGACCTGACAAGTTCATTGGTATGCACTGGTTCAATCCGGCGCAACTTATGCGGGGCATAGAGGTCGTTGTTCACGACAAGACCTCTAAAGAGACACGGGATACAATAGTGGACTTATGCAAAAAGCTGGGCAAAGAGCCAGGCGTATGCCAGGACTCGCCTGGATTTGTTGTCAACAGGCTTCTCCAAATTTGGTACAACGAGGGCTTAAATATGTACGATGAAGGCATAGCTGAACCGCAGGACATAGATACGGCTTTAAAGTCGGCCTATAATTTCAGGATGGGACCTTTTGAACTGCGTGATATGGTTGGCCTTGATATCGGTATAGCCAGCACCACTACACACTACCGGGAATTAATGCGGGAACAATTCAGGCCGCCAAGATGCCTGATTATGAAGGTTAAGGCCGGAGACCTGGGCAGGAAGACCGGGCGGGGGTTTTATGAGTATAAATCGCAAAGTTGAGTTAGCTGCTTTTGCACGGGTTTGCACATGATGTTACACTGAAGCAGATGACACGAGGAGTGACAAATGAAAATCAACGTGATGACTGACATTCTTGAAGCCAATGACCGCATTGCTGCTGTCAATAGTGATGTCTTCAATAAGAATCGGAATCTGGTTTTTAACCTGATGAGCTCACCGGGAGCCGGTAAGACAACCTTGCTGGAGAAAACAGGTGAGGCACTCAAGGGCAAGCTCCGTCTGGGTGTAATTGCCGGTGACATCGAGACCTCTCGCGATGCGGAGCGATTGGAAAAGCATAAGCTTCCTGTAGTTCAATTGACCACAGGCAGTGCCTGTCATCTCGATGCCAATATGGTTGCTTCAGCTCTGCCTCATATTGACCTAAAGAAAATTGACATTTTGATTATTGAGAACGTAGGCAATCTTGTCTGTCCTGCCGAGTTCAAGCTGGGGGAGGATTACAAGATCATGATGCTCAGCGTGACCGAAGGCGATGAGAAGCCGCTTAAGTATCCGCTGATGTTTCACGAATCTTCGCTGCTTCTAATAAACAAAATCGATTTGCTGAAATATACCAATTTCAACTTAAAGGAAGCTAAGGCAAATGCGCGTCAGGTCCATCCGGATTTAGATATCATCGATATCTCTTGCGTGACCGATGAGGGGATAGCAGATTGGATATCATGGCTTAATCAGCATTACCAAAAGAAGTTCGGGACCAAAACGCGTGCATGAGATGGCAATAGCCAGAAATATAGTCAATATTGCCGTTGCTGCCGCTGAGAAAGAAGGCGCCCGAAAGATTACCAGGGTCAACGTGGTGGCGGGGGAACTGAGGGGAATTGTACCAGCGCAACTCGTCTTTAACTTTGGACTGATGGCGGAGAATACCATCGCCAGCGGAGCCTATCTCAACCTGGAGATAACTCCGGTAGTGGGCAGATGCAGGAAGTGCCAGGAGCAATTTGTTGTGAAAGATTATCGCTATCTCTGCACCAAATGCCGGAGTGAAGATATAGAGACTGTCAGCGGGACAGAGTTTCGAGTAAAAGATATCGAGGTAGAATAACAAAAAACCGGCTAGCTCATCTGGATTTAGCCTTACTTTTGTCCAAATCCCTGCCCAGAATGGCTACGGCGCTTACCTGTGGCGGGCCGCCGAAAGTGTGTGACAGACCCAGTTTCACGTCCTTCAGTTGCCGCTCCGGCAGTTGAGCCTTGCCCTGTATTTGTTTATAGACTTCGTAGGTCATTCTCAGGCCGCTGGCGCCTACCGGGTGTCCGAAGCACTTCAAGCCGCCGTCGGCGTTTACCGGCAATCCTCCCGAAAGCTCGAAAAAGCCGGCATCTATGTCCTCTTTAGCTTTGCCTTTCGCACTGAAGCCGAAGTTCTCGTAAATAGCAAGCTCGGTGATGGTGAAGCAGTCGTGGACCTCGGCGATATCGAGCTCTTCACGGGGATTCCGTATGCCCGCTTGCTCATAAGCCTGACGGGATGAGTTTTGCAGGGCGTCCCAGTTTATCCAGTCGAAATTGGGGCGGGCATGTGGCAGCAGCGGGTCGAAGGATTGCCCCAGGCCTTTGATGTAAACCGGGTCAGGCCTGAATTTCTTTGCCTGGCTGGCCGGGACCAGTATGGCAGCGGCGGCGCCATCGCTGTTACCGCAGCAATCGAAGAGACCCAGAGGCCAGGCGATGATTGGCGCATTCATTACCTGCTCCAGGGTGATCTTGTTGCGGAAATGGGCTTTGGGGGACATGCTGCCGTTGTTATGGTTTTTGACGGCTATTTTGCCGATAGTTTTCTTGCCTTCCTCCGGGCTTAGTCCATAAGTATAGAAATATCTGGTAGCGATAAGTGAAAAGCTGCCGGGTGAGGTACGTCGGGCTTCCCATACCGGTCCCATGCCCCGACCGGTGCCCAGCCCGGGAAAACCGGTATCCTTGAGCTTTTCCACGCCCAGGGCAAGTACTACATCGTACATTCCGGAAGCCACGCCAAAGCAGGCGTTCCTTAAGGTCTCATGTCCGGTAATGCACCAGTTTTCCACGCGGGTCATGGGAATGCGCAGCTTCAAAGAGTTGGCGGCATGGGTAGCTCCTATGCCTGTTGCCGGCGCAGTTACCGTTCCAAACCAGCAAGCTTGAATATCCTTGGGTGCGATGCCGGCGTCTTCATAGGCTTCATAGGCTGCCTCAATAGCCAGGTCGTCAAGACCGGAATCCCAGCGCTCACCGAACTTGGTGCACCCCATACCTACTATGGCGACTTTATCTTTAATGCTTTCCATTTCTCTTGCCTCCTATCTTACGGGTCGACATTTCCAGAAGTAGTTATACATGCCGCCCCCTTCATAAATCCTTCGAAAAGTCATTTCTACGGGCATGCCTATTTTTATCAGCTTGGGGTCGCAGTCGGTCATTATGGAGTATATTCGTGCTTTTTCCAGATCGGACTCGATGACTATTTGGGGGATTACCGGGTCGTCGCTTCTGCCGGCGAGATTATCCAAAGAGAAGGTGAATACTTTTCCTCTCTTATCCGATAACCTTACCTCTTCGTAATCATCCTTGGACTGGCACTGGTAGCATATCCGCTGTATCGGGAATGTAACCAGTCCGCAGCTCTTGCATTTGCTGCCGTGGAAGCGAAGAGACCAGTTGCGCTCTCGCCAGCTAACACTGGCTGAGGGGAAGAGACGGAAGGCTTCTCCGGGTTGCGGTTCCAGTATGCCACGATAGCTGAGGTACCGCTCGTAGGTCGGTAGTGCCAGACGGGAAGCTAAGAAGCCCTTGACTCCGCGCCTTCCAGTTTTTATTTTGTCTACCTCAGCCGTGACCTCGATAAGAGAGGCATCGCTGCCGTCACCGTAACTGGCGATAAGGAGGTTATCACCACCTTTGGCTTCCTCTAACGCTGCCACCATCAGTAATAAGGTGTGGGCGCAGCCGCAGACACCTAAATTAGCAGCCAACAAGTCCTGAAGTTGCGTTTTCGGGTCGAAACCCAGCTGCCTGGCAAGCTGCTGTTGAGTTCGGGCGGTCGATGCGTAAAGCACTGCTTTAGTGATAGACGCGGGCGTGAGGTTCTGCTTTTTCATTAAACCGGTGATTGCTTTAGACATGTTTTCAATATAGCCACGCTCGATTATGAAGCGGTCTTCCCAGGATTGCACGAAGGTGTCCTTATCCAGTCTCCAGACATCGTACATCTCGTTAGATATTGTGTGGCTGGCTTTAACATTGGCGATTGGTTTGCCTTTCTTGCTTACCAACAAAGCCACTGCGGCATCACCGAAGTTTTGTTCATAATCCGAACGGGGATAGCCGAGGCGACAGTCAGCGGCGGTGACAATTATGTTCTCCGCCGAGCCGCTATTCACTGCATCCAATGCTGCCCTTAATGCAGAGGTCCCGGCTCGTAAGCTGTTACCGAAGTCGGCCGTGATTATATCCGGTTTCAAGTCGGCGGCTCCTGCTATCATCGCGGCACATTGCTTCTCCTGAAAAGGTGCCGTAGTGGACGCAAAATATAAGCCATCAATGCTGTCGCGGTCGATTCCGGCGAGGCAGTCCAGCACCGCTTCCACTGCCATTGTCACGGTGTCTTCGTCGTTGTTAGCCACGCTTCGCTCGCCGCCGAAAGATGGCCTTCCCCAGGCGGCACCTATAGCATCCCGATTCAGACGCCAAATCGGTACGTAAGCCCCATAAGAGATTATTCCGGACATAAGCAGCCTCCTTGCATCTTAGTGTTTATTTGAAGGTTTTTCTGACAAAAGAAAACAAATCACTTTAGGCTAAAAGGCAATCTACTCGAAATCTGAGAAGGTGTCTCAAGGCAAAAGCTTAACATATTAACAGCCGGTTGTTCAATTCTTACGACATGTAAATATACGGGTGCTTGACAGAGGCTGTACAATGTATCGATATAATGTCATGATTGACATTTTAAAGGAGGCGTGATGGTAAACAAAACACACAGGTTCGTGATGCCGTTTATTCTTGTGCTGCTCATTCTAGGTCTTACCCTGCCTGCCTGTACCTGCCAGAATACAACAGAGACGACTCCACCGGAGCAACTAGCCGGAGGTGCGCTCACATTTGAAGCTGCCGAGTATGTGAGCACAGATTATGGCTTCTCTGTAAAATATCCTAAGGACTGGAAGGAGCAAACGAGTACGGAGGCGACTACTCTATTTCTTGCTGCTGCCGCGAAAAGAGTTCCTGCAATAAGTATTTCCGTGCAAGATAGCGCCACCTTTGCCGAGGCACTTACTGCCACCCTGATGGTTGAGGGCTCCGATATTAATATTACAGCTGAGCGAGCAACAACTCTAGCGGATGGTACTCCAGCTACTGAAGCTGCGGTTAAATGGAAGGCTCAAGGCTTAAGTGCTAACACTTTTGCCTTGGGCGTACAGAAAGACGGCAAGTGGATTATAGTTGCGGTAACTACTGCGTCACTGCTGGCAAAATACGACGAAACGCTATTTTCAGAAATAGTACATACTTTACAATTCAACTAGCAGGTATTTTGGCGGTCCCCAGTAGCAGTATATAAGTGCTATCTTGGCTTTCTCTCTTTCTGCTCCATAACCAGGAACCGGGCCAACCTGTCCAGTTTAAAGATAGTGTTGAACTCCAGGTTCTTGCTTATCCATAACTTTTTCATTATGACCGAATCGGTGATAGCACCTTTATACATCAGCCCATCAAGAAGAGTTTTTGGGTCTTCACATGCCATAACGAAATCAGGTGACGCCATTTTCTTTTCTTCAATCTTGAAATCACCGTCATCGATATACATGGCAAACTCGCCGGCTTTTGTCTTAACAGCGATATTCCGTTTCCAGCCTTCGATGGCCCTACGAGCTCGTTTTGATTGACTCATTTTTACTGCCAGAGCTTGCATCTCTTTAATAGACTGTTTGAAATCAGCCGTATCCTTTTCCGTTGGCTTCGGGAATTTAGGTTCTTTCGGCGCCTCCCAATTTATTTCAGACTCCAGTAGACCTTTCTTAGCAATTTGCTCTGCAGTTAGTTCTGAAGCGGGCACGCAGTATATATCTGATATTTGACCTACGCGCTCGTCTCTGAAAACCACCTTGACTTGAGTGCCTTTCTTGATTAATCCAGGCACCAGTATACCCGTCGTGGTGTAAAGCATAACGCTCAAAGCCGTATCGGCACCTTCCAGTATGACCCGCCCACGACCAAAGGGTGCTTTGTCCATAAACAATGAAGTGGCGAAATAGGTGATTGGTGGGGTCGAGTTCATCTTACCCGCTTGACCGACTTCTACTAGCTTTGTTGGTGCGAACTCGCAGTCAGGGCAGTGGGTCATCATCGGTGGAACCCTGACCAGGCCGCACTTGGAACATTTACAGCCAAGGATTTTCCTCTCGTTTTTAATAGCCAGAAAGAAGGGTGATAGCTCGCCTGCACTTCGCTGATAGAAGGTGAACATAGCATCGTTCTGTAGTAAGTAATCTTGATTATCGATGGTTACCACTCTACTGCTTACTTCCGGTATGAACTCGTCCGGTATAACCTTCCGTTTCTTTTCTGACATTTTTACACCTCCTCAATTATTCATGTTCCAATACGGCACAGGCCGTGTACTGTGCCACAGTGCTTCCCGTGCCATGTATCAACGCGGTTTTAAGATTTCTTTCAGTCAGCTCTTTTCTGGCTGACCAGGCCGACATGATGTTGCTGGCGCCGACTGCATGACCGCAGTAAGTCAGGCCGCCGCATGGATTTACCAGATATTTACCACCGGGCAACATAAGTCCGTCTTCTATAAGAGAGTCGACAGTCTGGTAAGGCACCAGGCCGAACTCCGCCATACTGATTTCAAGCTGATGAATGAAGGCATCATGAAGTTCGACTACCTGTACCGTTTTTGCCGGGTCTTTTATGCCGGCCATGTCGTAGGCGCGATGAGCGCCCAGGAAATCGGAGACTATGTGAGACATGTCCTTCTGATTCTTTCCGGCAAAAGAATGTTCGTTGGCTTCCCCGACACCTGTTATCCAGATAATTGGCTTTCCGGTATTTTTAGCTATGGCTTTGGCTGTTTCCTCCTCAGCCAGAATTAAAGCCGCGGCGCCTTCACTGTAGACGCATATCTCCAGCTCTTTAAAGGGATAGACTATATATCTTGAGTTCATCACTTCTTCAGGGGTCACCTGGTCGAATTGCCTTTGGGCATAGGGATTAGTCTTCGCCATCCGGCTGAGCAAGGCGGATATCTGAGCGGTAACCTCCGGTTTCAGTGTGCCGGGATATTCATCCATATAGCCAAGCACTATTTCGGCATAGCTGTCTGAAGCGCTCCAGCCTATGTTTTGTTCAAAGTAACTGTCACCTGACCAGGCGATACTCTTAATGACTTCCGGTGTTGCTGACATAGATGAAAAGTCAAAGCAATCAGTTGCCTTTTCCACGCCCAGAACCAGAGCTGTTTTAAACCTTTCTCCTGTCAGGTAAGCGTGGGCGGCTGATATGGTATAAGCACCTGTGGCGCCGCCATTGGAGATGCGAATACCAAACTTATTTTGCATGCCCAGTATGCCCTGCAGCGGACTCTCCGGAATGCAGGCTCTTTCGAAAATGTCGTTGTATATTCCATAAAAAACGGCATCCACATCCTTGATAGAAATGGCTGCGTCAGCGACTGCCTCCCTGGTGGCCATCTGGGCCAGTTCATAATACGTTTTTTGATACCATCTGCCTTTAAAAGGTGTTATGGCCGCACCCACAATGCCAACTCTTTTTGCCATATATTCATTTACCCCCTTTGTTTTTAATTAGTCTTTCTTCTCACTCTATGTGGCTGGATACGTTCTTATTCCTGGTATAAAATGAGTGAAATATCCGGATTTTGACGGTGTTTTTACCTGAGCAGTGCTACGACCCTATGTAAAACCCTCTGGGGTCAAATAGCCTGAGCAGCGTTACTTCCTCTTCAGTGGGCGGCTCGGCTTTCTTTAAGTTCGGAGCTATGTCGAGTTCCCAACCGACCTTTTCTCTTATCTCGGATATCGCGTCTTCTACTTTCTGTTTTGTTTTTGAGGGAATATAGGACGTCAGCGTGAAGGCTTCCTTATCCCCAATCTTCTCGAAGACGCCGACATCTGTAACGAGTGTCTTTACATTTTTTCCGGGGAAGGTAATATACGGCACTTTCTCAACAAGCCTCGATTTGCCCGAGTTGATGACGACTATAGTTTCCCGATTACTGGTAGCTATGTCGTTGGCTCCTCCCGAGCCGACGAGGTAGGTCACACCTGGAATTAATGTCGAGTTCGCATTTCCGAATTTATCTACCTGACCCGCCGCCAAAACGCCTATACATTGATTTGTGGGGCCGCTGACGAAGACACCAAGCATTGTATCGATATTGTTCAAAATTTTACATGTCGGCATATTATAGTAGCCGAATATGGTTGGGTCTGAGGCCCTGGGTAAATAGCCGTACATACCTATTTCCGCCATTAAATCCACCTCGTGGCTTGTTTCTTTAAGCCTGTGAATAGCCAGCCACGAGGCCAGATTCGAAAGTCCGACACCGGTTAATAGAGTCTTATATCCTCCAGTAATGAATTTCTCGGCGGTGACGTGTGCCGCGGTTATCACCATTGTCTCCATGGAATTTGCCTGTCTATTAAAATCCATCTTAGGTATTTCAGCCATTATTTCAGCTTTCCATGAGTCCGAATGGGCCTTTCCTTTGAGATAAAGCAGCCTGTCTCTACCGACTTTGGCAAGGTACTCATTGTGGTCTTTGCAGTCGAGTATCCAGTATTTTATCCACTTCAGAAATTTTTCCTCGTCTCTGGAGGCATTTCTGACATCAGTGACAAAATCGTAGTCATCGAAGTAATGCTCGAATTCGGGCAGTCCGCAGTTTGTCATGCCACCGGGATGAGCGCCGTAAGGCACCTCACATACTGCCTTGACCATGTATGATGGAATCCGGACCAGATGTGAGTGGTTACGTATATATTCTGTGGGGACGATTTTTTCAGCGCTGACGATCACTCCGTTTTTCGACCCCCAGGCTCCGAAGACGTCAGGTCCCAGCGGATAGGTCATTATTAAATTACCGCAGCGGTCGGCAGCTATGCCGTGGACCAGGGCTATATCGGGCCTTAGTTCTTTCATCAGTCCGATTTTTCTCCCCGGGTCGAATGGGTCGGAAATTACAGCAAACGATTCCTTGTTATCCTCTTCCATGGAGCTGCCTACGAGTGACCTGGTAGGGGTGAAACCCCAGCCCATAGCCCCTGCCAGAAGCCTTTGTGGGATGGTAAGCATCGTCCAATTCTCGAACTCCACCTCACCGGACAAATAGGCTTTCTGAACGACAGGATTTGGTCCGGACGTTGGGTAACCATCTCCGGCGAAACTGGCTATGATTTTCTTTACCATTCTTCCTTGAATTAAAGAGATTACAGTGGCAGCTACGCTGTTGTTTATGATTGTGAAGTCGGGCTTTTTGCCCCAGAATTCCCTTACCAGTTGATAGAATAAAGCTCCGCCACGCCCGGCGAAATGTATGCTCATTCCTTTCTTGACATGCCTCCGTATGGCTTCATCGAGGGGGCAGAGCTTATCTTCCCCTTCAACTATGGGGACCTGGAACTTTGAGTCTATGAAAGCTATTAGCTCTTGCGTATCCATTGGGTTACTTTAAGGTTTCCTTAGAGGCAGTTTTGATTGGCGCGATTACGTCTGAACATTATGCGGACAAAGTGAGATTTGTCTATGAGATAGCTTCTCAGATGTTAGCATCTGCCTTGGTAGCTGTCAACGTCAGGTTGAGTTCGCCCCACATGCAGACGGAGGATGATATTTGAGAATTTAATTGATGTCCTCTCGTTTGCACTGCAAAGAAGCTAGATGCTAAAATGTCTTTCGAAGCTATGGTGCTCAGCGACAGGACAATTAGAGAGGAAATTAACAGGGGCAGAATCATTATCGAGCCTCTTAGTCCGGATTGCATCCAGCCGGCCAGTGTCGACCTTCATTTAGATAAAAAACTCCTGGTCTTTAAGTCGCAGCGATATCCGGCGTATATAGATGTCAGGCGTAGTTTGGACCATTTAAATGAACTCGTGGAGATTGAAGAGGACAACGCCTTTTTTCTTAATCCCGGTGAATTCGTTTTAGCCAGCACTTTGGAATCGATTACACTGCCCGATGATATAGTTGGCAGGCTTGAAGGGAAAAGCTCTCTGGGCAGGATCGGGCTTTTAATTCACTCAACCGCCGGCTATGTAGATCCGGGCTGGCAGGGTCACCTCACACTCGAGCTATCCAATGTCGCTAAATTGCCGATTACTCTTTATTACAAGATGAAGATTGGACAAATCTCTTTTCTTAGACTAACCTCTCCTGTAGACAGATTGTACGGGGCGGCGGAGCTGGGAAGCAAATATCAAGGTCAGACTGAGCCAACCGCCAGTAAGTACCATGAAAACTTTGTGAAGGGGACTTAAGTGTTAGCTCGTCCTAAAGACTTTATGGAATCCGCTTTATCATTGGCAGGTTTAGCTTTAGGCTATACCAGCCCTAATCCGGCGGTCGGTGCCGTGGTGGTTAGAGACGGAGTTGTGGTGGGATTGGGGCATACGCAGCCTCCCGGTTCTGTACATGCTGAGATAATGGCGCTTAGACAGGCGGGACAAAGGGCTAAAGGGGCAACAATGTATGTTACGCTGGAGCCCTGCTGCCACCACGGGCATACGCCTCCCTGTACGCAGGCGGTAATCGATGCCGGTATTTCTGAAGTTCATATGGCTTTGATTGACCCGAATCCCCTAGTCTCGGGAAAAGGATTAAAGACATTGAAAGCCGCCGGCATCAAGACCTTTGTCGGCCAGTATGAAGACAGAGCTCAAGAGTTAAACGAAGGTTACATAAAATATATAACTACCGGTATACCGTTTGTCATCGCCAAATTTGCCATGAGCCTTGACGGCAAAATTGCTACTAAAACCGGCGATTCCAAATGGATAAGCAGCGAAGAATCGTTGAAGTTTGTGCATTATCTGCGTCATATCGTTGACGCCGTTATGGTGGGGGCGAATACCGTGATAGCCGATGACCCTCAGCTTTCAGCCAGGGGATGCAGCGGAAAAGGTGGTAAGACCAAGCTGCAACCTTTAAGGGTAATTGTCGACGGCCGGGGGCGAACACCGATATCAGCAAAGGTTTTTAAGGAGCCGGGAAAAACACTTTTGGCTGTGGCTAAACCCTTTAATGCCAAAGCGGCTGATCGCTTTGGAAAGACCGGTGCCGAAATTGTCGAATTGCCGGCTGAAAAGGATGTAATAGATTTAAAGGAGCTTTTGACTGTTCTGGGTAGGCGAGAGGTCACCAGTGTTTTGGTAGAAGGTGGAAGTGGGCTCTTCGGCTCGCTGTTCGATGGTGGCCTGGTAGATAAGGTTCTGGCTTTCGTGTCACCTATTATAGTAGGTGGGGATCAAGCTAAGAGCGCTGTCGGTGGCAACGGCGTCAGGAAAATTGCCGATGCGCTTCGTTTGAAGCGGGTTAAAATGCTCGAATTCGGTGACGATGTCTTAATCAGTGGCTATGTTAATGGAAAAGAATAATGTTTACCGGCATTGTTGAGGAAATCGGCAAGGTCAAAGAGCTTGGTCCCGGGCGGCTGAATATCGAGGCCAATAAGGTAGTCGAGGGAACCAAGCCGGGTGACAGCATATCCGTAAGCGGAGCTTGCTTAACGGTGACTTCAACAAGTAAAAATGACTTCAGCGCAGAGGTCATGCCGGAGACGATTCGACGTACCAATCTGGGCAGGCTTCATTATGGAGACAGGGTGAATTTAGAAAGAGCGGTGCCGGCCGATGGGCGTTTCGGCGGTCATTTTGTGCAGGGGCATGTTGACGACGTGGGAAAAGTCCTATCAGTGAAGCCCGAAGAGGGGGCCTATATTGCCAGGATTTCAGCGCCGCCTCATTTGATGCCGTATGTGGTGAGCAAAGGCTTTATCGCCGTCGATGGCGTCAGCCTGACTGTTATCGATTGCGATGATTTTTCATTTTCCGTCTCTTTGGTAGATTTTACGCGAAAGCACACCACATTAGGTATAATTAGGCCGGGTGATGTAGTTAATCTTGAGGTGGACATAATGGCTAAATACGTGGAAAGGCTCCAGCAAAGAGATAAACGTGGTGTGATGCTGGATTTCCTGGAAGAGCAGGGTTTCTTAAAAGCGAGGTGAGGTTTAATGGTGTTTGCTACCGTTCCTGAAGCAATTGAGGATATAAAAGCCGGCAAATTCATCATCATAGTTGATGATGAGAACCGTGAGAATGAAGGAGACCTGGCAATTGCTGCGGAGAAGGTCAATCCGGAGGCAATTAATTTCATGGCCAGGCATGCTCGCGGACTGATATGCCTGCCTATAATCGGCTATCGGTTAGATGAGTTGAAAATACCCCTGATGGTTCAGGAGAATACGGCGAAGTTCTCAACCGCTTTTGCCGTATCTATCGAAGCCAAGCATAAAACATCGAGCGGTATCTCAGCTCATGACCGTGCGGCAACGGTAAAGGCTATTCTCGACCCCAATACTAAGCCTGACGATTTAGCCCGTCCCGGCCATATGTTCCCCATCCGGGCTAAAGAAGGCGGCGTGCTGGTGCGCGCCGGACACACCGAGTCTATAGTGGACCTGGCTAAATTCGCCGGGCTTTATCCTGCAGGAGTTGTCTGTGAGATTATGAATGAAGACGGCACCATGGCCCGGTTGCCCCAGCTTGAAGACATGGCAGATAAGTTCGGAATTAAAATTATGAGTATAGCCGATTTGATAGCGTACCGCCGCCGCCATGAGAAGCTGGTGGAAAGGGTAGCCGAAGCCAAACTGCCCACCAGGTATGGTGAGTTCGTTGTTATTGCCTACAGGAGCAAGGTTGACCCGGACCAGCACGTGGCTTTGGTTAAAGGCGATATAACGGGTGAAGAACCGGTGTTGGTACGGGTCCACAGTGAATGTCTTACCGGTGATGTTTTCGGCAGCCTGCGCTGCGATTGTGGTGGCCAAATCGCCCTGGCAATGGAGAAGATTACTGCCGAGGGGCGTGGCGTATTTCTTTACATGCGGCAGGAAGGCAGGGGGATAGGTTTCCATAACAAACTGCGGGCTTATGCTCTCCAGGACCAGGGTCTGGATACCGTGGAAGCCAATCTGGCACTGGGCTTTGATGCCGATTTGAGAGATTACGGCATCGGGGCTCAGATTCTGGCCGACTTAGGTTTACATAAGATTCGACTGCTGACCAATAACCCGAAGAAGGTAATCGGGCTGGAGAGCTACGGACTTCACATAGTGGAGATTGTCGATTTACAAACGCCGCCGAATCCGTACAACCTGGAGTACCTGAAGACGAAACAGAAGAAGCTCGGGCACATGTTAGACGTAGACGAAGACGATAAAGCGTAATTTGTGAGTTAAGGAGGGTAAGGTATATGGTAAAGAATTACGAAGGTATGCTATTAGGCAAAGGGCTGAAATTCGGTGTGATTGTATCGCGTTTCAATGAAGTTATAACGGCGAGGTTGCTCGATGGAGCCAAAGACGCTTTTCTGCGTCACGGCGTTGGTGAGCTCGATATCGATGTTGCCTGGACGCCGGGTGCGCTGGAAATTCCGCTGGTAGCCAAAAGGCTTGCCGAAAGCGGCAAATATAATGCTGTCGTTTGTCTTGGAGCAGTGATTCGGGGCGGCACATCACATTTTGAGTATGTGGCTTCCGAGGTGAACCGCGGCATCTCCCGGGTAAGCCTGGATACCGGTGTGCCCATAATTCAAGGCATAATAACTGCGGATACTCTGGAACAGGCCATCGAGCGAGCTGGAGCTAAGGCAGGCAATCGTGGCTTTATGGCAGCATCGAACGCCATAGAAATGGCGAATTTGCTTAAAGCCATCGTTTTAGAAGTTAAGTAACCTTGTAAACTTTATCGCCGGGTCTGACGCGGTCGGTTACTTTAACGCCAATAGCATCTGCGGCCTTACCTTCGGTTACGTTTAAATTGTTGATTTGCATGGAATCAACCGTCATTTCAAGGTCTGTAGTATGGCCTTTGATGTGAACCTTATCGCCTACTTTTAAGGTGCCGGTTAGCGTTATGCCGGCAACCACAGGCCGGGCAAAGAAATCGCTTACGTGCCCGATTTCAACTTCTGGCATTCGAGGTCACCTCCTTCCTGTTTTTGTCCCTTAGTATATGTTTCCGCGTTCAATAAATCAATAGGTATCATTAGACTTAAAGTACGTTGACAGCTACAGCTATAGGTGTTAACATTTCTTTGTTGTGTTAGTGCAAAAGTATCCCGATAACTCCCGAGCTGAAAGGAGGCTGTAGAGTACGGAGTTTTAATAGCACAATCATGACACAGTACAATAATTTCAATAATGGAGGATACTATGGCTTATGAGACTTTAATTGTTGAACGAGACGAGAACATCGCGGTAATCACGCTAAACCGACCGCCGGCTAACCCGATAAACCTTACTGTCCTCGATGAACTTGAAGCGGTTCTAAATGAGTTTCGAAAGGATAAGGCAGTAAGAGCCTTAATCATCACCGGCGCCGGCGAAAAGGGTTTCTCAGCAGGATTCGATTTAAAGATCGGCGGTACCCCGGAGGGTACCAAAGCCATGGACAAAGGCCAGGTGGTATTTAGCCAGATTGAGAAATACCCCAAGCCCGTGATTGCAGCCATAAACGGCTTTGCGTTGGGTGGGGGCTGTGAACTGTCTATGGCGTGCCACTTCAGGATAATCGCTGATTCCGAAAAGGTATTCATGGGCCAACCTGAGATAGATCGGGGTATCATACCAGGCTGGGGTGGTACTCAGAGATTGCCCAGATTAGTGGGTAAGACTAAGGCATTGGAAATGTTGCTGCTGTCAACAAGAGTCGGGGCCGCCGAGGCTCTAAGAATCGGCCTGGTGACCAAGGTATCTAAATCAGAGGAGCTGATGAAGGACGCCAAAGAGCTCGCCAGAGCACTGGCGAAGAAGGCCCCCGTTGCCGTAGAGGTAATTCTGGACGCGGTAACTCGCGGACTGGAAACAACTACCGAGGAAGGAATCAAGATTGAGCTGGCGGGTTCCCAGCGGGTGGCGAAGACAAAGGATGCCATGGAAGGGATCATAGCCTTTATTGAGAAGCGGGAGGCGGTATTTACAGGTGAATAGCCGCCGTAAAGCGGTATATAATAAATAGAAAGGAGATTTTCACATGAAAGTAGAGGACATTAAAAAGATTGCAGTCATGGGTGCGGGTGATATGGGCCACGGTATCGCCGAGGTGGCGTTACTCGCCGGCTACAAAGTGGCTTTGCGGGACATCGAACAGAGATTTGTCGATAGGGGACTTACCAGAATTAAGGAGAGCCTGGAGAAACTTACTGAGAAGCAGAAAATAACCGAAGCCAATAAACAAGTGATGCTGGCTAACGTTGAGACCTTTGTCGATGTAGCCCAAGCCGTTAAAGATGCTGATTTTGTCATCGAAGCCGTTCCGGAAATTATGGAACTGAAGAAACAGGTTTTCGAGGCGCTGGATAAGGCGGCGCCGAAACATGCGATTCTGGCTTCAAATACCTCCAATATGAGCGTTTCGGAGATCGCCGAGCATACCAAGAGACAGGCACAGGTTGTCGGTATGCACTTTTTTAATCCCGCCGTTCTGATGAAGCTGGTTGAAGTTATAAAGGGCAATAAGACCAGCGAGGAGACGATGAAAGTGACCTACGACCTGGCATTGAAGATGAACAAGGTTCCGGTAAGGGTTGAAAAAGACTCTCCAGGTTTTGTTTACAATAGGGTTAATGCCCCTACTGGAATCTATCTCGGTGAAATAATCGAAAGGAAGCTGGCTACACCTGAGGAAATCGACGCCAAGATGAGAAAAATCGGCATGCCTATGGGGCCGTACGAACTGATGGACTATGTCGGCTTGGACGTTTTCTATCATGGCAGTCTTTACTTTGCCGGCGTGTTGTCACCGGATTATAAGCCGCATAAATGGCTGAAGGATTTGATTGATGCCAAGACCCTGGGCAAGAAGTCAGGAAAAGGTATTTTCGATTGGTCCAAGGGAAGACCTGAGATAGACTTGTCCAAGGCAAAAGAGGACTTCGACCCGACCGACATGATTGCCATACAGGTCAATGAAGCCACGAAGTTGCTTGAGGAAGGTGTAGTAAAGAGCGCGGATGAGATTGACAAAGCCATGATTAATGGGGGTGGCTCTGCGTTTGGCCCGTTCCAGCTTGCCAAGGGTATAGGCTATGACAAACTGGCTAAAAGATTAGAGGAATTGGCTAAGAAGTTTGGCATTAAGACGTTTGAGCCGACCAAAACGTTGAAAAGCGGGAAGATTTAAGTCTAAGGTTGAGTTAAAAAAGAAATCGGGGTCTGTGTTAATAGCACAGGCCCCGATTAATTATTACGCAGGTTCCGATTCAATTGATTGACAACGCTAATTACAGGTACCAGACACAGGCGGTAACTACCACGCCAAGCAGTCCTATACAGGAGAGGACCATGCCGCTGAACAGGCTTATAAGCTGTCTGTCATGAGAGATAACGGCGGTGAATTTGTTTATTTTCTTCATTTCTTTACCTCCTTGTTGCCTCTCTACTATTTATAACGATTTTAAGCTAAATTGGTTTAGGTTATCGATTTCTGAATATATTATCTACCTAATATCGCTTGAAGTGAATCGGGCACCTGTATGATTTTGGGTCGTAGATTGGTCTTAAGACTAACGGCTGCGGTTATCGGCCACTTTGCCTAGTCCTTTTGTCGGATAGCCGTAGCGAAGCCGAGGGTATTTTATTTTATGTTTAGTTGTCGTATAATCGAGACAATGGATGCTGGCTATTGAAGTGCACAGGAGCTGGTGATGAACTGGTTTGAAAAACATCTCAACTGGAGTTATTTTCTAGGAGTCTATCTTTTTCCATCTATCGTATCGTTTATTTTGTATTTGATATTTTTACCACAACTTTATAGTGGACTTTTAAGTCTTGTTGCTTCTGGTGCCGGAAAATCGGAAATCATGGCATATATATTAAGTATAGCTATGCAATACGCGGTTGTATTTTTTATTGTCGGATTCGTATTGCTTATATTTGCCTGTATTATAACGTGGTGGTATCTTGGTCGAAAGGCAAGGAACAAGTGGTTATTACTTTTACTCTTCGTTCCATTTGGATTTATTGTCCTGCTACTCTTAGAGAATAAGGCAATCGGCTACGGCGGCGACTTTGAGGGCGAACCAGTAACCAACCGATGGCCGGATACGGGACCATACAGTGCGCCTAATGACCGGCAACTAAAAGAGCTCGATTACACTCCTAATAAGAATGTCCTGGATATAGTGGATAGTCGGGATACAAAAGATGTTGGAGTTACCAAGGATGTCAGCGACATCGGTGATGTCGGCGTCGCCGGCGCCGCCAGCGAAGAAGCTCCTGCACCAGAAAAAGTGACGGAGAGGGCGGTTAGTACGGAGCGGTTAAAGTTGCCGATCTTGTTGGATGATGCCGGAGCGGTGATAAGGTGTTTCTATCATCCCGGGGCGGATGCCGTTAATTTATGTTCCAGGTGCAAGCAGTATGTCTGTAATGAATGCAATTATGTGACCGGGACTCATCCTATATGCCGCAACTGCTGGGATAAGCGGGGCGACGTTCCTATAATAGCACCACAGGCTCAGAAGCAAGAAAGTCCAGCGTTAGTCAAATCAGAGAAGCAAAAGAGTGTTAAGCCCCCCAAACCGGAGAAACAAAAAACTGTAGCCTTAGCAGAGAAGCCGGAAGCGAAGAAAAGTGAATGGCCAAGCGAATTTATGGCGGTCTATGAACAGGCGTCACCTATTATAAACGTTGTTACCAGAAAGAGCACTGATGGCATGCCGGCTTCACCGCTGGACTTGATGGAGGGGTTAAAGCTTCGTCCAATGCTGGAGCGATCTAAAAAACTATCCAAACCCAAGGATAAGGAATTACGCGAGGCCAGGAGTGAATTTGAGCAAGTACTGTCGAGTTGTATCAAAATTGCCGATGCCGCGGCAGATTTTGTAAGCGGCGGCGGGCAGGCTTTGCTGGGCGGACCGGATTTTGCACGTATAATCCAAGGTATAGCAACAGCCGATGGGCTTATGCAGAAACTTTCCAATAGGTTGGCGTCCTTCTCTCATCCTCAAGAGTAGGTGATTGGTTACCGGATTTCTGAAACTTGAATCCTCAGGCATTTTTGTAGCACAATAATTACAGAAAACATAAATGCCAAAGCTGCGTGTCAATAATACCGGTATCTACTGTGAGGTGACGGGGCAGGGCGAGCCGTTACTGTTCATCCATGGTCTGGCTTCGAGCAGCCGGAGCTGGAAAAAGCAGGTGCCTCTTTTTTCTCAACACTACCGTGTGATTACGTTCGATATTCGCGGCCACGGTCGCTCGGACAAACATATTGAATCCTACAGCATCGAGCTGTTTGCTGCCGATACCCGGGAGCTGCTGAGAGCGCTTGGAATAAGGTCGGCACACGTGGTCGGGTTCTCCATGGGCGGCATGGTTGCCTTCCAGTTGGCAGTAGACGCCCCGGAACTGGTCAGGAGCCTGGTGGCTGTGAACTGCTGCCCCGAAGGCTCTATGCGTACGTTCAACAACGGCGTGGAGTGTATCAAGCACCTGGTAGGACTGCAATTCAATGGCATCAGGCATAGGCGACAGAATAACGGTGGAGAACTGCTGCCCGCATCCGGCCAGGAACGCCCGCATCAGTCGGTGATTCAGCGCATGGCGGTGACCAACAAGCTAGCCTATGCCAATGCGTTCGGGGCGCTGGTAAAGTGGAGCGTTGCCGACCGTTTGGATACCATTAAATGCCCGACGCTGATGATTACCAGCGATGAGGACTTTGTGCCGGTATCTATTAAGGAGGGGTATGCCTCTAAAATGCCCTGTGCCGAGCTCGTAGTGATAAATAATTCGCGGCATTCCGCGCCCAGGGAACGTACGGAGGAGTTCAATGCCATACTCCTCGAATTCGTGTCCAAGCATTGAAGTTTTAAATCACGGCTGGTTTTCCATTAAAGTTTAGGCTTTGAAAATGGCTTCTTATCTTCTGGGGGTAGACATCGGCTCTGTCAATGCCAAGCTGTCGCTTATCGATGACGGCGGCGAAATACTCAGGCTTGACATAGAGAAGGTGACCTCGAGCCCCAGAGCCGCCTTGAACTCACTAATTTCCAGACTCGCCCGGGACTTTAACTTAGAGGAGGTTGCTTCAGCCGGAGTAACAGGCTCGGGCAGGGCTGTGATACCCAAAGAGCTCAACTGGGGAGAGTATGGCAGCCCGCTAGCCACTGCCGCCGGTCTGCTTCACTATCATCCTGAGGCTATGACAGTTATACAGATAGGCGGCCAGAGTTCGCTGGTCATTGAGCTGGAGGATGGGTTAAGGAAACCGTGGAAGCTGGCGTCTAATCCACTGTGTGCCGCCGGCACCGGACGTTTCATGGAGCAGCAGGCGTACCGGCTCGGCATCAGCATGGACGAATTATCCGGTCTGGCGATGAAATGCAACGGCGCCGCGCCCAGAATAGCCGCCAGATGCAGCGTCTTCGCCAAGACAGACCTCATTCATCTCCAGCAAAAAGGCGTTCCGGTAGAGTCGATGCTGTACGCGCTGTGCGAAAGCGTAGCCCGGATGGTCACCTCCATCAAGAAAGGCCCTTTTCGACAGCCCGTCTATTTTGTCGGCGGCGTGGCTTCCAACCGCGCTATAGTGAAGGCACTTAACGATGTGCTTTCAGTCAGAAACGGGCAGGCGACAACTGTTGCTATTCCTGAACATTACATGCATCTGGGTGCCATCGGCGCTGCACTGCTGTCTAAAGGCAAACGACCGAACTCTGTCACACTGCTGGAAGCGGGTGCCGGCCAGCGCTATTATCAAATGCCGGCGCTGGAGGCGGCGTCGATTCAGGAAATTAGGGCAGACCTGAACGTAAAGAACCCGTGCACCGGATATCTAGGTGTCGATGTCGGCTCTACCAGCACCAAGGCGGTGATAATGGATGAAGCCGGCCGGAAGGTGCTGGCAAAACATTACCTCATGACCGCCGGGCGACCTATCGATGCCGTTAAAGAGGTCTTTAGAAACCTGCTCTGCTGCGGCGCGGACAAGGTAAAAATAGCCGGCGTAGGCGTTACCGGCTCCGGCAGATACCTGGTAGGCAGCTTCATAGGCGCCGACCTCATTAAAAATGAGATTACGGCACAGACCAGAGCCGCCGCCGATATCGATGCCGATGCTGACATAATCGAAATAGGAGGTCAGGACTCCAAGCTGGTTATCAAAAGGAACGGCGTCGTGGTTGACTACCAGATGAACAAGGCCTGTGCCGCCGGAACTGGCAGCTTCATCGACGAGCTGGCCGAAATGCTCAACGTTTCTGTCAGCAATGGTGATTTCGCCAATCTAGCCTTCCAGGCGCCTTACACCATAGATTTGGGGACGAGATGTGCCGCTTTCATGGGCCAGGCGGTGACGTCTGCCCAGCAGGAGGGCGTGCCGCTGCCGATAATAACCGCCAGCCTGTCTAATTCCATCGCCAAGAACTACCTTTCCAAGGTGGTGGGAAATAGGATGCTGGGCAATAAGGTTATTCTCACGGGAGCCGTATTCTACAACCACGCTGTTGTGTCTGCCTTCCGCGAGCAGCTTAAAGGCAAAAAACTGACAGTGCCTGAACATAAGGAAATAAGCGGCGCCATAGGTGCCGCGCTCCTGGCAAAGGAAAGGATGTCCGGCAAGGAGTCAAAGTTTCGAGGTTTCCAGGAAATAATCGGCAGCGAGCCCAGCCTGTCCACGTTTGTCTGCAAGCGATGCGACAACAACTGCAACATAACGCGAATGCAGGTACCGAACGAGAAATCTACATTCTACGGCAGCCGATGCGACCGCTACGATAGCACCATTGCCGCGGGAAAGGTTGAAACAGCCTTTGACGAACGGGAGAGATTGCTCTTCCGCGAATATAAGGATGGCGCCGGCACCGGGCCCACGGTAGGGGTTCCTCGTGCGTTGTTTACTTACGACTACGCACCTTTGCTCATCGGTTTTTTGAATGCTCTCGGCGCCAGGGTTGTCCTTTCCAGCAGCACCACCAAAGAGACAATAGAGAAAGCCGTGGAGTTGAGCTACAGCGACAGTTGCTTCCCGCTTAAATTGCTTCACGGTCACGCCGCCAGCCTGCCGGACGTAGATTACATTCTGTATCCCTGTGCTATCCGGTTGGGACTGAAGGAGGGCGATGAGAACCAGAAATACACCTGCCCGCTGGTCCAGGCATCGCCGTTTATAATACGCGAGGCACTGAACCTACAGGAGCGCCTTTTGATACCGGTGCTCGATTTCAGCCGCGGCGATGACGAGGTCATCGATGAACTTGCCGATATTGCCGTGAAGATGGGTTTCAGCAAAACCGGTGGCCGGAAGGCAGCGCTGGCCGGCATCCAGTCGCAGCAGAAATTTGAGAGGGACAAACAACGGGCTGGTAAAAAACTGCTCAGGCAGCTCCGCGACAGCGGCAAATTAGGAGTCGTGCTCTTCGCCCGGTCTTACCTTTCACAGGACTCGGGCGCGAATTTGGGTATAGCCGAAAAGCTTGCCCAGCTCGGTGTGGTGCCCATACCGCTCGACTTTCTGCCACTGGGCCGGGTTAATCCCAGGAAATATTCAGACCGGCCGTACTGGCTGTATGAAAGCAAGCACATAGCCGGGGCGGCTATAACTGAGTCGGACCCGAAGCTTTACGGGCTGGTACTGACCAATTTCGGATGCGGCCCCAATTCGTTCATAACCAAAATCGTGGAAGATATAATGGGCGGCAAGCCGTTAGGGCAGCTGGAAATAGATGAGCACGCCGCAGAAGCCGGCATCGTCACCCGCCTCGAAGCCTTTGTGGACACCATTACCGGTTTCTCCCGCTCTACCAAACAGAGCCAGGTCCGTCGCCAGGACATCTACCGTGGAACAGTAGCTACCGTAAGTTCGCAGAAAACAATCCTGATTCCGAGAATGGCGCCGTATGTTGAAGTTGTGGCGGCGGCTATGGAGGCTAACGGTGCCAGGGTCATTGTGCTGCCCGAACCGGATGAGCGAAACATTTTATATAGCAATCAGGTAACAACCGGTGCCGAATGCCTGCCTTACCGCGTCACCCTGGGCGACTTCATGCGGTATTACTACGAAAATGGCGCCGATGCCAGAGATATCGAGGGATTTATGGCCGGTTCGTACGGTCCCTGCCGCCTGGGCAAGTACGCTATTGAACAGAACCGGTTGCTCAGAGATATCGGCTTTGACCTGCCGGTGCGCAGCACGGTATCGAATAATGCCTATCGTGATCTGGGTTTAGGCCCCGGCTTTGAACGGCTGGCCTGGAGAGGAATCGTGGCTGTGGACTGCCTGGAGAAGCTTCTCTGGCGCAGCCGTCCCTATGAAAAGCATGCCGGTGCAGCAGACGAGTTGTTCGACAAATGTCTTAAGCGGATTGCGGATTACGTTCGCAGACAAGAAGCTTTCGACGATGTCCTGCGGCAGGCGGTTTCGGAGTTCGAGGCCCTCATTGACCCCGACCTGCCCCGAAAGCCGCTGGTGGGCATTAACGGCGAGATATACCTCCGCTCCAACAAGTTCAGCAACAGCAACCTGGTTCGCGCCTGCGAAGCTGCCGGTCTGGAGGTCGTGGTGGCTCCCATGGGGGAGTGGATAAAGTACACCTCGTACCGGAACCTGGAAGATGCCGTAAAGGACAGGAAGTTCAAGAAGATAGTGAATAGCTACATAAGGAAGCGGATACAGGAGCACGACGAGCATTCAGTGGCGGAACATTTCAATGGTTCAGTCGACGATAAGGAACTTTCCACCGCCGAACTATTAAAGCTGACCAGCCGGTATCTGTCGCCGAAGTGCGGTAGTGAGGCCGTGCTCAGCATCGGCAGCGCCGTCCACTGGCTGGAGAACCCGAATTTCGCCGGCATCATATCGGTGATGCCCCATGGCTGTATGCCCGGTGGTATTGTAGCTGCTTTTGCCGAGAAGCTAAGCACAGCTTATCAAAAACCCTGGATTAGCCTGACCTATGACGGCTTCTCCGAAACGAACAACCTGGTGCGAATCAACAATTTCGCCGAGGTCATTCGGTTTTGCAGCCAGGAAGCCGTTAAGCCGCTCGGCTAGCGTATAACTCTGTGTGCCTACCTCTAAAATGATAGACTCTAACTTAGGAAGTGGTACAATTATTTTGCACAGGTCGTTTGTATGCTCGCTTTAGTAGATGAATGGGGAAATCCGGCGCCGGGAACTAAAGGAACCGAATGGTTCGGTTTTGCATGTGTGCTTTTGAGAGACGAACAAGTAGTGATAATGAAGAAGTTATATCAAGATATTTGCAATTGCCTAGGCAGTAAATCTGACCGTACATTACATTTTCGGAATTTGGATGGGAACAGCAAATATCATATAACACATGCATTATCTGCATCTAATACAAAAATCAGTATTGTTGCAGTACGCATCAATGAGATTACTTCTGAAAAATTACGTCAAAAAGGATGGGCATATCGATATTACATGAAAGAAATGGTACGTGTTGCCACTCATTTTGCTTCGGACAATAGTGAGAAAGCTTGCATTATCTTTGATAGTCACAAATATTTGCAAGATCTCGAGGATTATATTTGGCAGAAATTGCGTTATAACCATTTCTATAGAAAAAAGAAAGTAACAGAAAGAATTCTTTTTGATAAATTACAAGAAGTAAGAGCAGTTGATAGTGGTAGTGAGCCTTTGCTGAGTTTTGCTGACTGCGTAGCTCATGCTTGCCACTTAGCGTTTAATCCAGATAGACGTTGGAAAATGACTAATCCAACGTGTCTTGATTTGCTCGGAGGCTGCATCTGGGAGGGCCCATCTTATCTAAAAACAAAAAGTCCTCGCTTGTTTGGTGTTCAGTTAGAACCTGATGGTATACCTGTTAGGATGATACCGAAGCTTCCATTAGCAATTCGTAAATGCTGGCAGTTACAATAAACGATTTATACTGTTAAATTTATAAAGGATCATCTATAGGCAGATGACGCCCAAAAAATACCTAATGATAATCTGACACCAGCAGTATTTGCGATAGCTAAGTCGGGCAAAGGAAAAGGCGTTATAATAAAGCAAGTGTAGAATGAAGCATTCCATGAGTGAATCTGAGTTATTGAGGCTGGCTGACCTCAACCTGGTAGAGTTTTGGTGCGAGAGCTCAAAATGTATTCCTAATTCAGAGATATTTCAGTGCCAGGACACGGTGTTCATCAATTCGGCCACGGATTTCCCCGGCTGTAATTTCGCATTTAACTTGGCAGTAGAGCCAAATGAGCACCCCGATGCTTTTTTGGCTAGAATAAAGGGCTTCTTCGCTAAACGAAAGACACTGTTTTCGCTTATACTTCGAGGTCACTGCGACCAGGCCATTATCCAGCATTGTAAAGACAATAAAATCTTCTTGCTGTCTGAGGCACCGGGAATGGTACTTGATGAACCGATAAAGGGGGGAGCAGTGCCGGCTGGGGCAGGGCTGCACTGGGTGGATAATGAGGATGAATTGCAGGGCTTCAAGCAAGTTGTGGCCGAAGCTTACCAGGACCTGGGCTATCCCAAAGAGGTCAGCGAAAGCTATTTCGCTCAGGCGCAGCGCGTAATCAGCCCATATTTAGTTTTGGCAGTGGTCTATCTTAAAGGCGAGCCGGCAGGCACTGCAATGGCTATGCTCAGCCACGGCATCGCCGGCATTTACTGGGTGGGTACGATAAAGAAGGCAAGAGGAATTGGATTGGCCGAGTACTGTACCCGCGAGGTGAGCAATGCAGCTTTTGCTCTGGGCGCACGAAAAGTCGTGCTTCAGGCCAGCAAGTTTGGTGAGCCCGTCTATCTAAAAATAGGCTACAGAGAAGTCACCAGATATCCGTGGTTCATTTGTTCCAGCGAGTAAGTGGCAGAGTGCGGTCGCCAGCGGGCAGGTGCCATCTAGAAATAAAAAAGGAGGATGGAGCAATGCTAAAAGACTTCCGTGATTTTATGATGCGCGGCAATGTATTGGACATGGCAGTGGGCATCATAATCGGGGCTGCCTTCGGCACTATTGTGACCTCGATTGTTAAGGACATCATTATGCCACCTATAGGTCTGGTGCTGGGCAACGTAGATTTTACAAACCTTTTTGCAGTCTTAAAAGCAGGCACGACCCCAGGTCCATACGCATCACTTGCTAACGCCCAGGCAGCCGGTGCTGTTACCATCAACTACGGCGTGTTCATTAATACTCTAGTAAGCTTCCTGATAGTTGCCGTAGTATTGTTCTTTTTAATACGTGCCTTCGTTCATGCTCGCACCAGGCTTGAGTCCAAGAAGGGAGTTGCGCTTACCACAAAGGAATGTCCCTACTGCCTGTCTCAGGTGCACGTAAAAGCCAGGAAATGCGCCTATTGCACGTCTGAACTAATAACGCAAGCTTGAATATTTTTGGAGCCACTGGGGTAGCCTGGAGCATCCGCTCCAGGCACGATTACCGGAGCACCTGCGGGAAGGTGCCACCTAAAAGAATAAAAGAAGAGGTGAATCCGATGCCGAAAAAGTTAAAGTATGCTCTGTTTGCTATCGTAGCCGTACTTGTAATCGCCCTCTCTTTTAACATCGGCTACATGATGGGTGGTAAATCAGCACAGGACCAGAATGCCGGTCTGCCCCTGATAGACCAGGCGTGGAACGCACTCTACCAGGACTATGTAGAGCCGAGCAAACTCGATTCGACCAACCTCAGCCACGGTGCCATCAAGGGGATGATGACGGCTTTGAACGACCCTTATTCCGCGTTCCTCGACCCCGAGATGTATAAGCTGTTTGAAAGCGACCTTGAAGGCACATTCGAGGGCATCGGCGCCCAGGTAAACATGAATAAGAGCAATCAGCCGACAATTGTGGCTCCGCTGGAGAATTCGCCGGCACAAAAGGCGGGCATAAAGACGGGCGACATTATCCTGGAGATTAACGGTAAATCGACGGAGGGTATGAGCCTCATCGAAGTCGTCTTGAACATACGCGGACCTGCGGGAACGTCCGTTAAGTTGACTATCCAGCATGAAGGCCAGACAACGCCGGTGGAGATTGACATAGTCAGAGCCCGGATTTCGTCGTTTACGGTTAGCTCGGAGATGAAGGGGGATATAGCTTACATAAGAATTAACGAATTCGACACCAAGACAAATGCCGAGTTTAACAATGCACTGCAGTCAATTTTGGCACAAAAAGCTGCCGGAATCATCATCGATTTGCGCAGTAATCCGGGAGGTATAGTGCCGGTTGTGGTCGATGTAGCCAGCCACTTTATTAAAGATGGCGTAGTTCTGACGCTGGTGGATAATCATGGTAGTAAGACCCCGGTGCCGGTGAATCCCAACGGCGTGTTTACCAACCTGCCTGTGGTGGTACTGGTCGACCAGTACAGCGCCAGCGGCAGCGAGGTTTTGACTGCAGCCTTGCGTGACCATAATCGTGCCACCGTAGCCGGCGTTAAAACCTTCGGCAAGGGCAGCTATGATATCAATGTGCCGCTTGATGACGGCTCCGATATATATTTAACGGTTGGCCGCTGGCTGAGACCCAATGGCCAGCTTATAGAAGGGAAGGGCATAGAGCCGGACTATACTCTAACGGTCACCGGCAATGACGAAATCCAGTGGGCGATAGACTTCTTGAACCAGCAGAAACAATAATCGTGCGTAAGTATACCTGTAAGATTTCTTCGAGATGAAAAACCTGATCTCATGATTACTACGAAGTCTACCAACCTTTTACCCTGGTCAGCCTTACCTTGACAACTACTAACTCTATAATGTAGATTCAAACTAAGGGCACTCATTGGGTCAGCAGCAATTAGTTAGATCCGCGCCACGGCGTGATTGCTAATTAACAGTGCCTTGGCAGTTAGCCCATGCAGGCAGCGTGATTGGCATTTGTAGGTTTATTTTTTGAGGCGTTCTCACTTGAGGATTGAAGTGAGTAATCAAAACCTGTCTGAATTTTGGAGCCTACCGGTTAGCGAATTGCTGGCACGTTTGGGAGCAAAATCCGGGGGATTGACGACCCAGGAAGCCAAGAAGCGTCTCCAGCGGTATGGCTTTAATGTCCTTAAACCCAAAAAGAGATCAGGCACACTTATACTTTTACTTAGTCAATTTAAAAGTCCCATCATTCTTATTCTTCTTTTTGCTGCAATACTGTCTTCTTTCCTGGGTGATACTACTAACGCTCTGATTATCCTGGCGATTATCTTCGTGAGCGGCATGCTCGGATTCTGGCAAGAGAGGGGAGCCGCCAATGCCGTCGAGAAGTTGTTAGCGCTGGTGCAAATAAAGGCTGCAGTGCTTCGCGATGGAAATGAGAGTGAGGTTCCCGTCGAGGAGATTGTGCCCGGAGATATTGTTGTCCTCAATGCCGGGGACGTCATTCCGGGAGACTGTCTGATTCTGGAATCAAAGGATCTCTTTGTAGATGAAGCGACACTGACGGGGGAAACCTATCCTGTAGAGAAACTGGTCCAGCTCTTGTCACCGGAAACACCCCTTGGTAAACGGACAAACAGTATTCTTATGGGGACTCACGTGGTAAGCGGTACTGCCAGAGCCGTGGTTGTTCGCACGGGTAAAGAAACCGAATTCGGCAAAGTTTCCGAATGTCTGAAACTGAGGCCTCCGGAGACGGAATTTGAACACGGCGTCAGGCAATTCGGGTATCTCCTCCTGGAAGTTACGGTAATACTGGTGGTTGCTGTTTTCGCCATCAATGTCTTTTTTGCCCGCCCGGTGTTGGAGGCTTTTCTATTTTCTTTAGCCTTAGCTGTTGGACTCACTCCTCAGCTTCTGCCGGCAATTATTAGTATCAACCTGGCACAGGGTGCCAAACGTATGGCACGAGACAAGGTGATTGTCAAACGGCTTGCCTCTATTGAGAATTTTGGCAGCATGAATGTGCTTTGTTCAGATAAGACGGGTACGCTGACCGAAGGAGTGGTTCGTGTCCATTCTGCCGTTGATATTGATGGTAACGAAAGTGAAAAGGTTATTTTCTATGCTTATATAAATGCGTTTTATGAAACGGGGTTTGCGAACCCTATTGATGAAGGGATACGCAACCATCGCCAGTTTGACTTGTCTGGCTATGAAAAACTTGACGAGTTGCCATACGATTTCATTCGAAAGAGGCTTAGCATTTTGGTCTCAGACAATGGTAGGCATTTAATGGTGACCAAAGGTGCTTTACAGAATGTTCTTGCCGTCTGTTCCACAATAGAAATTGCCGGTGGAACTGTTGTCGATATAGCTGCCGTGCGGGAAAGGATAAAAGGGCGCTTTGAAGAGCTAAGCAGTAAAGGCTTTCGCACGCTTGGGGTCGCTTATCGTGACGTTGGCTCTGATTCAGTTATCACTAAAGACCATGAAGTTGGTATGACATTTGCAGGATTCCTGGCGCTTTTTGACCCACCTAAGCTTGATATTGCGAAAACCATAGGTGAATTGAAAGAACTCGGCGTTTCATTAAAGGTCATTACCGGGGACAACAAGCTTGTCGCGGCTAGTGTTAGTCGACAGGTAGGACTACTTAATCTACGAATCATTTCGGGTTCAGACCTGCATAAGATGAGTGATGAAGCGCTGCTTAAACAAGTTAATGAGGTAGATGTCTTCGCCGAAGTCGAGCCAAATCATAAAGAGCGTATTATTCTGGCTTTGAAGAAGGCTGGAAATGTGGTTGGTTATATGGGCGATGGAATCAATGATGCCTCGGCACTACATGCTGCTGATGTTAGTATTTCTATTGATAGCGCTGTAGATGTGGCCAAGGATGCGGCTGATATTGTGCTGCTCGAAAAGGACCTCCGCGTCCTAAAGCAGGGTGTGCAGGCAGGAAGGATGACATTTTCAAACACACTCAAGTATGTGTTCATGGCGACGAGTGCTAATTTCGGGAACATGTTCAGCATGGCTGGAGCATCCCTCTTTTTGTCCTTTCTTCCTCTCCTTCCCAAACAGGTCCTTCTCACCAATTTGTTTACCGATTTTCCTGAGATGACCATCGCCACAGATAACGTAGACCGTGAAGCAGTTGATAAACCCCGACGCTGGGATATCAAATTCATCCGCAAATTCATGATAACTTTCGGGCTACTCAGTTCGGTGTTTGACTATCTTACCTTTGGCGTACTTCTGTTTATACTGCACGCCACAACGAACCAATTCAGAACCGGCTGGTTTATGGAGTCTGTTATTTCAGCTTCGGTGATTGTGCTCGTTATTCGCAGTCGGAAGCCTTTCTTTAGGAGCAAGCCGGGGAAGTATTTGCTTATTACCACTCTGTTGATCGTAGGCGTCACGTTTATCTTCCCTTTTACTCCACTCGGGCAACTATTTGGTTTCCAACCATTGCCGCTCTGGTTCTTTTTCGTGATTGTGGTGATTGTGCTGTTATATGTTGCCGGCGCTGAAATAACAAAAAGAATCTTCTACAGCAAAGTGAAATTCTGAGACCAAACCTGGCAGGCTTAAACACCACTTAGTCATAGCTAATCTCATTGCCCTGAAAGCCCTGTGATATACTTTGGGCCTATTACCTTTTTACTATATGTAAAGTTACCTTTAGGCTATTTACATAAGTCCTATACGGTAGTATATTTGAATTATGAGCTTGAGGGGAAGTTATACGTTAATTACCGGTTTAAATAGGGCAGAGCGGTCGAACAAACCGAGTTCAGTTTGGAGGAGTTGACGATAATGGCTAAGGTTTCGATACATTGCGATGGCACGGATATCTATATTGTTCCAGAGGAAAAGAAAGCGAAGCCCAATGATTCCTCGCATAAGGAAGAGGCAGATTTCAAAGAACAGGAATTATCGGGTGGGTACTCTCCGGGCGATGTTGGCACAAATGGTAACGGAGCCTCCGGGAAGAAGGCGGCCGAGAGTATTGAGTATCATCCCCTATTCCCCTACGAGTTAAAATCTGTAAAAAAGAACGGTAACGGTAACAGTAACGGCAATGGTAATGGTAATGGGGTCTTAATTCTAGAGAAAGCCATTGCAACCAACCAGGTGCAACTAAAAGAGACCACAGCGGAAGCCGAAGAGAAACACAGGACTATCGTGGACCAGATACCAGATGCCTATTTTGCGATAGACCCTGTCGGTAACTTCATTTTCGTTAATGATACATTATGCCGCTTTCTGGGATATTCTAAAGAAGAACTGACAGGAACGGCTTGTCGAGATCATATAACCGAAGAGTGTTATGAAGCTGTATATAAGGCTTTCGATGATGCCTTTCAAAGTAGGACAGAGGTCAAAGACCTTCATTGCCAGGTCATTCGTAAGGATGGTACCACTGCGATTGCTGAGATGTCGGCTTGTCTGTTAAGAAATGAGTACGGTGAGGTCGCGGGATTCAGGTGTATCGGCCGTGACGTTACCGAGCGTGTGAGGCAGGAGGAAGCTCTAAAGCAGTCGGCAGAGAAATATCGGGCGGTAATGGAGGAAATCGGCGAAAGCTACTTCGAGGTTGACCTTTCCGGTAATTTCACGTATGTCAATGAGGCAGCCTGCCGTCAGCTAAGACGCTCTAAAGAAGAGTTAGTCGGAATGAACTATCGATGCTACATACCGGAAGAGGAAATAGACAGCGTATATCAGACGTGGAATAAGGTATACCGGACCGGAGAGCCAGTAACTTCGTATCACCATGCAAATGTCAAGAAATGCGGGCAGAAGGTATATCTGGAGGATTCAGTTTCGCCCCTGCGAAATACTGAGGGCAAGATAATAGGCTTCAGGTCTATCTGCCGTGATGCTACGGAACGTGAGCGCGTGACTCAGAAACTCGTCGACTTGAAATGGCCAGCCATGACTAGCTGACCAACTCCCCGCTCGCGGTTTTCGGTAGCCCGTTTTGGTTAACCCAAGCCAAGGAAATCTGAGGATTCTTCGCTTTATTTGTGGCTTAGACTGCAATTTTATCTGCAAAGATTAAGGCTTTAAGTGTGTTGGGGGATAAATACGAAAAACATTGTAATTAAGCTCTGCGGGCGATAGGAAAACGGTCTTGTTTCTCTGATCGGAATCCAGTTTATCCTGGATACAGTCCACGAATTTTTGCACTATCCAATTATAGTACGCTTCAGGAAGAGCTTCTTTATTGATTTCAGGGACTTCATTGAAAGCATCGATAACCCAGGGATGTCCGTTTTCATCAATACACCATTCGACCGCGTTAACATCCAGGTCCAGGCAAGTATTCATGTCAATCGTGAGCTTGGTCAATTTGTCAACCATATTCTCTATGGGTTTCAAATCCGAGTAGAGATATTGTCCCATGCTGGAAGGTTTTGGTATCCATTTAAGGAATAGCACATCTTTCTTATTGATGCAGAAAGCCCTGTAATAGTCCTGGTATCTAATCAGTCTTTGAACCAGCATAATCTGGCTGGGGCTGATAGAGCAGTAGACTCTTTTTAGCTCCTCTAATGAGTCGACGATATGTACGTTCGTCCAGGCGTAGCCATCAAAGGGCTTTAGAATGCACGGCAAACCTATTTCGTCGATTATTTGTTCCCACATCGGTTCAGCTATCCACTCCTCTGTTTCTTCCGAAAGTTTTGCGCCGGGCAGGACAAATGTCTTTGGAAACGAAATTCCGAGATTATAGGCTATTCCGATGTCCAGCAGCTTGTTAGTGGCAGTAGCCGCAAACGGGTTGTTGATGACATAAGTGCCGCTTAAAGCCAGATTTTTCATTGTTTCTTTCAAATACATGTCGCAGAAGCTGGCTCTGTCAACAATTACTCTAAAGTCACCTGAAATGGGAGCCATCTGCTGGCGAAAGTGTAGAAAATCTATCTCAACTCCGCTAAGTTTGGAAATGACGTCGTTGATAAATGTGTCAGACTTGGATTCGAGAATGCCGACCTTCATCTGGTATGCAGCGTCCTTTAATAAATTGGAAGCTAAATAAAATGCCCGCTTATATAAAAAGTATAGCTAAAGTGACCATCGATAACAAGAAGATTTTGTGGGTGAGGCCCTTGCCCATGAGCTGCTTCCGTCGATGCACTCAAAATGTAATAACTTTGTAACTTTCTCGTGGCTTATTTTATGACTTTTCGAGAGGCGGGTGTCTAACCTCCTCACTGCCTGCCTATTTTAATAACTAACTTGCAGATGCTTTACTTAAATGTGGCATATTTAAATTATGACCGATATAAGTAAATCTACTTAATAGGAGATAAATAGTCAATAGATTTGCTGCGCAGCCACCGTTTCCAACTAGATTATAGTACAATAAAATGTTATGAGAGTTCTGCTCGTTGCCATGCCCGATACGGTCTCTGCCTTGGACCCGGTTATGCGAGTGCCAAACCTGGGGTTGTGCTCTATCGCCGGCAACCTGGAGGGATGCGACGTTAGAGTAATCGACCTGGTCTTCCACAATCGCCATATCGCCAGGCTGCTTCAACGATTGATGGAAGAATTTAAGCCGGAAATCGTAGGACTGAGCGCTATGAGCTTCCAGTATGCCAGCGCCTGCCGTGTGTCCCGTATCTGCCGGCGTGTAAACCCTGATGTGGCAGTTGTCCTGGGAGGATACCATGCTTCACTGATGTACCAGGAGATAGCCTCGGGAGCTGAAGCGGAGCTTTTCGACTTCCTGGTACGCGGCGAAGGCGAGGTCACATTTTCGAGTTTAGTGAAGGAGCTGATTTCCGGTCGAAGGGACTTCCGGCTGATTCCCGGGCTGTCCTTTCGTAGGGACGGCAAATTTCATCACAATCCGCCGGCTTCTCTGATAAACCTTGATACTTTGAAGCCACCCAATCGTGACTGCAGGGTTTTGGACGGCGCCTGTTTCCTGGGCCATCGTTTTGATTGCGTGGAGACGTCTCGTGGCTGCACTATGGGCTGCCGTTTTTGCAGCATCACCCGGATGTACGGCCGTTCCATCCGAAAGTTCGCACTGGAGCGAGTGATTGAGGAGTTGCACCAACTGAAAGGCAAGGGCAAAGAAGGGGTCTTTTTTGTAGACGATAATATTACTCTGGATGTTCCGCGCCTCAAGCAGCTATGCAGTCTTATTATCGACGAGAATCTCAACACGATGTCGTATGCCATTCAGGCCAGTGTCCCGGGTATCGCCTCGGACCTGGAGCTGGCGGGACTGTTAGGCAGAGCCGGTTTTCGCTGGGTGTTTCTGGGTATTGAGAGCGGAATTTCAAGGAATTTAGAAGCTATGGGTAAAGTTGGCGTTCTCAAAAATACTAAGCGCGCCGTCTCCTTACTACAGAAGCAGGGAATATGTGTGTTCGGCGGTTTCATATTGGCCCATCCGGATGACACGGGGCAGGATATACAATCTACATTTAAGTTCGCACTGGATTTGGGCGTCGACCATCCTATCATGCAGTGTTTGACGCCCTATCCGAAGACAGAGACTCGTGAGCAGTTGCTGAAACGAGGCTTGATAACCAACCTGGAGGATTTCAGCCGCTACAATGGATTCATCTGCAACGTGCGCACCGAACACCTCAGCAACAATGAACTCAACCGCGCTATAATCCGGGGTGGTCTTAGCCTCTATTTTAATCCCCGCTACCTGAGACAGAGCCGTTTCTGGAAATACCGGCCTTCTCTGTGGCCGGCTTTAATAGTCAATAATTTTCGCTACCTTGTCGGTGCTGCCCGGGGCAGTATCTTTGCCTCTCGACATCGATGGTAGCCAGGCTATCGAATTTTTGGGGCCGGAAACTTTTGGAGACTCCTGATAAAAACTCTTGTCCACCGTATATTCACATGTTATACTGGCATTATCGGGGGAGGTAATCAGTGGAGAAATTAGTTCGATGTAAGTCCTGCGGCTATATCATGCGGGAGGCAAAGTTAAGAGACAAATGTCCTGCCTGCGGCGTACCGCGGGAGATGTTCGAGCCATATACCGACCCTATGTCAGAACCGCGCCGCAGAATTCTAGACTTCCATCTACATCCGAGTGCGGTGCATTTCCCGACTTCATTTGCAGTAGCCGTTTTAGTATTTACCATCGCCACGTTCTTTTTCTCGGGACCGGTTGAACAGTTTTTGATCTGCACTACGCAGGTGATGGCGTTATTCCTTCCCCTCCTGGTCCTTATAGCTTTCCTGGCTGGATTGCTGGACGGGAAAACTCGTTTTCGACGACTGGACCGTTCGCATATTTTAAAGAGCAAGATGCTTTATGGGAGCATTTTCTTTGTCCTTGCGGTGGGGTTGGCCTTGCTCGTCTGGCTGGGAGGCCTGGGCAGCGTGACTCTGATTTGCATAGCCGTGACTCTGGCTGCTGGAGGAGTAGCTTGTAGCGTGGTGCTGGCACTACTTGGCATGCAGATTCTAAATTCCGCTTTTCCCGGATAATCAAGAATGGAATACGCGGCAGTCGATGTAGCCCGTGCCCAGTTCGCGGTTACCACCATCTTCCATATGTTATGGCCCCTGCTCAGCATCGGGTTAAGTTTATTGATGGTGGTAATGGAAGTTCTGTGGCTCAGAACCGGGGACGAGATGTACTACCGGCAGGTGCGCTTCTGGTCAATACTCTTCATTCTTACGTTTGGGATAGGAGTAGCTAGCGGCGTACCGCTTGAGTTTCAGTTTGGTACCAACTGGTCACGCTTTTCTGCAGCTACCGGAAATATAGTTGGCAATCTCCTGGCTTTTGAAGCCTCAATGTCTTTTGCGCTGGAAGCCGCTTTTCTGGCAGTGTTTATATTCGGGTGGAATCGCGTGTCCAGGCGAATGCACCTGTTCTCCAACATAATGGTAGCCTTTGGCGCTTCTCTGTCGGCGTTCTGGATCATGGCTGCCAATTCATGGATGCAAACTCCTGCCGGAGTTAGTCTGGAAGGCGGGAAGATTGCTATCACCAACTACCTGCAAGCGACCTTCAATCCGGACCTGCCCATAGCGTTCACACATATATGGGTGGCCAGTATCGAGACCACGCTGTTTTTTGTAGGCGGCATTTGCGCCTGGTATATTCTCCGGAATCGCAACGTCGGCTTTTTCCTGAAAGCGTTCAAAATTATGGTTATTATCGGAATAGTAGTGGCGCCGCTTCAGATTTTCCTGGGAGATGCCTCTGGGCTTACCGTAATCAAGCACCAGCCGGCTAAAGCGGCGGCAATGGAGGCTCACTGGGTTACCAATCCTCCCGATACCAGCGCCTCGTGGGTTTTGGTGGCCCAACCGGACCAGAAGGCACAGGACAATAGCTGGGAAGTTAAGATTCCCTACATGCTGAGTATTGTCAGTACTCATTCTGTAAAAGGGCAAGTAATAGGGCTAAAGGATTTTCCGGTCAACGACCAGCCGCCGGTTGCACCGCCGTTTTATGCCTTCCGGATTATGGTCTTGCTGGGCTTTGTTATGCTCTTTCTAGTCCTATGGGCTCTGTGGCAGTGGTATCGGAAAAAGCTGCGAGTCGAATCCGCACCGAAGCACAGGATATTCTGGAACTTCTGGCTTTATGCCATACCGGCGGGTTTTCTGGCTACCGAGTGCGGGTGGATTGTACGTGAGGTGGGGCGTCAACCCTGGCTCGTCTATGGCATACTGCGGACTACCGAAGGTGTATCTCCGGTAAGTACGGCTACTGCTGCCACAAGCCTGTCACTTTTTATTGTAATTTATGTACTCTTGCTTGGCCTGTTCATTTATTTCACCAGACGTATTCTCGAGAAGGGGCCTGACCTGACCAGTCCTCTGCCAACATACAGAAAGCTGGATTCCACCGGAGGTAATTAAGTGGCATTGGGTGACGGGTGATATATGGGAGCTTTTCTACCGCTGCTCTGGTATTTTTTGTTAGTTGTCACCATGACCCTGTTCATCACTTTGGACGGGGCCGACCTTGGAATCGGTGTACTATCCCTAAATGCAGGTGAGTCCAGGCGCTCTACTATGCTGGTGGCTATCGGACCGCTGTGGTACGCCAATGAAACCTGGCTTGTTGTGGGTGGGGCTACGCTATTCGGCGCTTTTCCGTTGGCCTATGGCGTTATACTCAGCTCTCTTTATATCCCGGCAATGATGCTTCTTTTCGGCTTGGTCTTCAGAGCCGTGTCTATCGAGTTTCGTGGCCATTCGGAGCATAAGCGTTTATGGGGCATCGCCTTCGGGATAGGCTGTCTCCTGGCTATCGCTGGTCAGGGGTTTATTTTTGGCGGATTATTCAGTAACCTGAAGATAGAGGGAGGTTCCTTTGTTGGTGGGCCGTGGGACTGGCTGAATCTCGGGTCGGTCATCATAGCTATGGGAGTACTGGCTGCCTACGCTATGATGGGTGCGGCGCATCTGGTGCGTAAGACGGAAGGAGCCGTCCAAATTCAGAATCGGCGGCTTTTGCTGGGCAGTGCTTCGATTGCCCTGGCATCGTTTGTTGCGGTCATCGCTATGATGTTGTTGGCGTATACTCCTTTATCGCTGATATGGTCTAGACCGCCGCAGGTTTATTTCGTGCCACTGTTTTTGCTTGTAGTGCTCTTTGCCTTTATCATGCTGCTGATTAGCTCCAGAGATGAAAAGAGCGATAGAGCCCCCTATATTTGGGCTATTGTTGTATTCCTGGGTATCGCTGCGGCCACAATCGGCGGTATATTTCCGTACTTCATTCCATTCTCACTCTCCATAGCACAGGCGGCGTCGCCGCAGGCGAGTTTAGTATTTATGCTGTTTGGTGCCGGAATAATTCTGCCCATAATTATCGTCTATAATATGTATGTGCACGGAGTATTTGCCGGGAAGGTATATGGGGACGAGGCAGAGGACCAGTACTAGCAATTCGAAGGCGTACATTGAATCAATAAGACATCCTGATTTTTCACGTATTATTTATCGAGAAGGAGCATAAACAATGAAGATTAGAAATAACACCGTACTTATCACCGGTGGAGCTACCGGCATTGGTTTTTCACTGGCTGAAGCGCTGGTAAGAGCTGGAAACAAGGTAATTATCTGCGGCCGGCGACAGAGCAAGCTGGAAGAAGCCAAGCGTAAATTGCCCCAGATATACATCCGCACTTGCGATGTCTCAAAAGAGAAGGAGCGCAAAGCACTTTTCGACTGGGTTAAAGATAATTTTAAAGATTTCAATATGTTAATAAACAATGCCGGAATTCAGCGAATGGTTGACTTTAAAAAGGAAATCCGGGATTTAACGGGTGGAGAAAATGAAATCGAAATCAACCTGGCAGCCGCTATATATTTGTCAGCCTATTTTATTCCGTTGCTGCTTAAGCAAAAAGAGGCGGCGATTATTAACGTCTCGTCCGGTTTAGCTTTTGTACCCATAGCTTCCATGCCTGTTTACTGTGCCACTAAAGCCGCCGTACACTCTTTCACCATGTCCCTAAGACATCAGTTGAAAGATACGTCAATTAAAGTGTTTGAGATAGTGCCGCCGATGGTAGATACGGAACTGGGTAAAGGGTCAGTAGAGGAAGAAGGGGAGTCGAATAGAGGTATACCGCCAGCCGAAGTGGCCAGAGCCGTTATAAGTTCATTGAAAAAAGATGAGTATGAGATTGCGGTCGGCGAGGCTCAGGGGTTGGTTACGGGCTCCAGGACTAACCCCGAAGAGGTGTTTAAAAGCCTGAATGAATGGTAGACGCTAGCCAGGACGGCTGTGCCGGTTGAGGAAGCGCAGCACAACATGGTTCACTTCATCAGCCGCCTCGATGTTGAAACCGTGGCCCATGTTTTTCAGTGTCACCAATTCGGCGTTGGGTATCCTGGAGGCAATCAGCCTGGAGTTCTCCACCGGTACCAGCTTATCGGCGTCTCCGGCGATTACCAGAGTGGGCGCCTTAATCTCCGGTAGGCGCTCGTAAGTATCGTGACCCATTATCGCGCCCGCCTGCCTCACATAGCCATGTAGGGGAGTGACGTGCCCCACCATTTTCGCCAGAAGTTGTTGAATAAGCGCTTGATTGGTTTTGATGAACTCCTGGCTGAAGACAAAGGGAAGGGTCTCCCTTGCCCGCTCTTCCGGAGTCAGCTTTTGCATACGGTCCATGTCGAAAAGGACTTTGATTGCCTCCATATCCGGCATTATCCTGTGAGATCCACCGCACGTAGTAGCCCCCAATATGAGGGTCTTCACTTTTTCGGGATAAAGTAGAGCAAAGTGCTGGGCTATCATGCCGCCCATGGATATACCAAAAACATGTGTAGTTTTAATACCGATGTTTTCCAGCAGACCGGCAAGGTCGCCGGCCATCATCTCCATCGAATAGGGAATATCCGGAGCATCGCTGCCTCCGGTCCCTCTGTTATCGAAAGCAACTACTTGGTATTGTTGTGAGAATGACGGAACCTGCCGGAACAACCAAGGAATGCCGCCCCCTAAGCCCATTATCAAGGCTAGCGCTTCTCCCTCGCCCTCCACTTCGTAGTAGATATTTATGTCACCGACTTTGGCCGTAGGCACGGCATCCTCCTCGTTATAGAACTGTAGAGATTACACCCGGCGGCGGTAAGATTCAAGCTTTCAACGTTTTCCTGATTGCCTGTTCTATCTTATCTACGTTTGGAATCACCGCCTGCTCCAACGTCGGTGCGAAAGGCACAGGCACGCCTGGGTTTCCCAGACGGATGGGAGGTGCTTTCAAGTGATGAAAGGCTTTTTCTGTGACGGTGGCGATTATCTCTCCCTGAATGCCACAGCCCAGATAAGCTTCGTCTACGACTACCAGGCGGCCGGTCTTTCTTACCGAGGCCAGTATCGTTTCCACATCCAGAGGAGCCAGGGTGCGAGGGTCGATAACTTCCACAGACGTGCCTTCCGCTTCCAAACGTTTAGCCGCCTCAATGGCATAATGAACCATGGTCAGGGTAGCCACCACGGTAATATCTCGTCCCTGTCTCTTTATATCGGCTTTGCCGAAAGGTATAGTGAAATCGGCATTGTAATACTCGGGAGGCACCTCCCATCTGGTTCGGTATAACATCTTTCCCTCAAAGAAGAGCACCGGGTTATCTTGCCTCAATGCGGTCTTCATCAGGCCTTTGGCATCCGCCGACGTGGAGGGAACGACAACCCTGAGACCCGGGCTGTGAACGAACCAGGAGTACATGCTCTGAGAGTGGTGAGACCCTGTACCCTGCCCCGCGCCACAAGGCAACCTGATTACCATAGGCATTTTGACTTGACCCCCCGTCAGGTACCGAAGCATAGCGGCCTGGTGTACCACCTGGTCGATGGCACAAGAAAGAAAGTCTCCGAACTGCATCTCCACTACAGCCCTCATACCACCGATGGCAGCGCCTACTGCTGCTCCGACCATAGCTATCTCTGAGATTGGCGTATCCAGAACCCGCTCTGGCCCAAATTTGCCCAGTAGCCCTAGGGTTACGCCGAAGGGGGGTGCTTTCCCCACATCCTGCCCCATGACTATGATTCGACTGTCCCTCTCCATTTCCTCCATAAGAGCTTCATTGATGGCACCCCGATAACCGGGTAGCTTCTTCTGCTCCGGAGGAATTTTGGCGCCGTGTTCAAAAAGTCTTCTGGGAAACATTTCTTCACAGCCTAAGCGAAAATATCAGTAAAGGCTTCTTCCGCCTCCGGGCAGGGGCTTTTTCTGGCAAAATCCGCCGCCTTTTCCGCTACTTCCTTAATCTCACGCTCCAATCTATCCATATCTTCATTCTTTAAGATACCCTCAGATTCTAATTGAGTCTTAAACCTCAGGATGGGGCACTTAGACCACTGTTCTTTCACCTCTTCCTTAGGACGATAATGGCCGGGGTCATCGAGCAGATGGCCGGCGAGTCTGTACGTCTTGGCCTCAACCAGGCTGGGCCCAAGACCCCTTCTGGCCCTTTCCGCTGCCTTACGTACCGCCTCATATACAGAGATGACGTCGTTCCCATCGACGGTTACACCAGGCATCCCGTAGGCTTTAGCTCTTATGGCTACACTCTTAACAGGAATGAACTCTTCAAATCTGAGCGAGATAGCGTACATATTATTTTCGCATAGAAAGATAACCGGCAGTTTCCAAATCGCGGCTAAATTTGCCGCCTCGTGAAAGGCTCCCTCATTAGACGCTCCTTCGCCAAAGAAGGGCATGGCCACCTGCTTGAGCCCCCTCAATTTAAAGGCTAAAGCCAGCCCTGCAGCCACGGGTATCTGCCCACCTACAATGCCACCCGTGCCAACCACGCCATGTTCAATGCTGGTTACATGGTATGATTTCCCCTTGTTGTAACCGGTAGCTTTGTAGCAAACGTCAGCCATTATCCGGTCCGGGTCCATGCCCATGGCAACTTGTGGCCCAACACCACGGTGCGTGGTAAAGACAAAGTCGCCGGGCTTTAAGGCCATGCAGGCGCCGACTGACACTGCTTCTTGCCCGGTACTGAGAGAAGGAGGTATTCCATCAATTTCTTGCCTTTGGTAAGCCTCGCCCCACTTATTCTCGAGATGCCTGATCAGTAGCATTCTCCTCAGCATCTCAATTTTAGTCTTACGATCCATCTGGTACCTCGCGAATAAGTTTTAGATTGTCGACAATATATGGACTCGCAGCTTCATATGTTTGCTTGACAATATCAGTACTATGCTCTTAGTTCTGGCTCTAAACATCACACAGCGGACAGCTTTGAGCATTTTAACACGCACTATGAGCAAGAGCAAAAAGGCTGTACTCGTCCAAACATTAGTGATACATAACCTCGATCCTATTTATAGCGTTTCCTGTGGCTGCCAAGTGAGGTGTTTGAGAACTCCTGCCCATGACTATATAATTTAATAACAATCTTGAAAGGGGGTTTAGATATGGAGGAAGAGCGACTCATAGGCGACCTTAGCCATGTAGTAATAGCCGTTAAAGATATAGAAAAGGCCCAGAAATTCTTTTCGGAATTCACGGGCGCTAAATTCAGAAAGATCGGTGAAAATAAGGCGGTAGGTTTTATAAGCGTTATCGGTGATAATAGGTTGGAAATACTATCACCAACCCGCCCGGACAGCGATGTCGCCAAATTCATCGACAAGAGGGGTGAGGGACTTTATGCTGTTGGATTCAAGACTCCGGACGCCGGCAAAGCCAGAGCTAAGGCGGAAGAGATGGGAATTCGGGTAGTTGGTGATATAACCGATGCTGATCTTGTAGGTGGTAAGGGACACGGTCGAGGCATGAGAGAGATATGGCTACATCCGAAAGATATTTTTGGGGTATATACTCTCCTTACCCAGAGCGGCGAGTTGTGACTTGCGGGCGAGACAGGACATGAATGGTAGGCCGTACAGGATTCGAACCTGTGACACCCTGATCAAAAGTCAGGTGCTCGAATTTATGCATGTCAACATTTAGATCATACGTCAACTGTAGCTTTGCCAACTTGTTGGTTAGCTTTGGACTTGGCTTCCTCCGTTATTGACGCCTTCCAGCCTAGTGATATAATCATCGTTAGGAGGTGGACTATGTCTAACGATGAGATAGCAAGGGATATTCTAGTTGCATTTTTAGGTAGGGTAAATTTGCCAACTAAAATAGGAGAGGACAAATATCCTGCGCAATGGGTAGCAGAAGCGTACAGGCTCATTTATAAAGCTGTTGCTGAGGTGGAACGAGACGTTAATAAGGAACAGCAGTAATTTCGAGGATAAATTTGATTCCGTACAGATCCAATCCCTGAGGCCTTAATAATAAGATAAATGATCCATATATCCTTATTGCATCATGCCTATTTGCATTTTAAGGCCAGCTAATTTTGGTTAATATATAAAATGCCAGGTTTTGGAAGTTAATGTATTTCTGTTATATTATGGGCCTTGAGACAAGGTAGAAAAGAAATGGCTAATAAACTAGAGATCGGTGTTGGCCGAAAAGCGGGGGGAGCATGGTAGAACTAGGAATAGGAACAAGGGTAACAGGACTATGTGAGCATCTTCAAGTGATAGGAATTAATGCCTCCGTAATGAAAGAAACTAACTGGTGGGGCATAAGTGGGCAGCCTCATATATGGTGGGAGCACGTTATGGGGGTTATCAAACTGGAGGGCAGAGATATCGACGTAATAAATGTTGTAAATGTACGTAGTCGGTATTTGAATATGTGGTACCTAGATTTTATAGTGAGGACTTCCAGTCCCCATGTTAGTATGAGAGAGGATTACGCTAAGCTTATAATGAAACGAAGCTTCGGGGGTAACTTATTAATCTTCATCAATATTTATTCGGCCAAAATAGTTGGCATGGAATGGAGAGGTGATACTGACCTAGTGCGAGAATTAAATTTCGATAATCAACTGAAAAATAAGTTGCTTAATACGGACCTAAGGTCTCTTCGCGGCCTTCTGGAAATTGTGCCCGAACCAAAGTATAGATGTACAAGGATCAGAACGAGCTATTTCTTACCCAGTCTCGAATTATTTGATATCTTGGAGACTATAGCCAGGCATATTGGACCTTTACCATGTCAATAATAGCTATATCAATTATTTATTCTTTAGTTTTCTTGTCGGGAATATTAATGGCTATTTTTTCTGACAGGTTAGTAGATTGGATCACTCGGTTTTGGGGGAAAGTAGCAAGATCCGATGACAATGATGCTAACCTACGTTTACGAAACCGCGAAATATGGATATACAGAATCTTTGGAATTTTCTTTGCCGTATTCGCACTGGTCATGTTGACTCTTGTTCTACTGTCAAAGATCTTGTAGCTAATTGGTATAACTTAGCTCCTCTGCATTTTCTGCATGAGGATGCCACATTGACCGAATCTGGTTTCTACAGTTCCTGCGCTTCAAATCTAGCGGCTATCCGATTGAATGTTGGTGTCCTTTAACAGTGTTTCTGCGATTTTTAAATTTGTGCGCAGGATTTGCAACTTAGGTTTGTCATGGATAAAACCAAGTGCTTAGTCTGACATCTGGTAAGTGGCGTTTTCTGCTACCTGCATTATCTGCAGAAGCCGCCTGCATTAGTTTTTGAATTCCAGAAGGCAGGGGAGCCCTGGGCTAGGCATTACTGCAGGAAGTTGCAGGGCGCAGAGTGCAGAAGGTTAGGTTGGGGGAGTGTTGGAGTTTGAATATATAAGCTGTGTAGGGATAGAAAGGTTAGGGTTTTTAAATATATAAGTATTCTATTGTAGTTTAGGCAAGAGTATAATTGCAGTAGATACGTCTAATCCCAGCTGATTCGGAGTTGGTAGTGATAAAACTCATAGAAGCACTTGAGAGGGCGATTGGTCAAGTTGTTACAGATTTCCAAAGTTGGCCTGATAGATACTGGACGGAACGGGACATACATTGGAACCTTCTATTTAATCTCAGGAACAATGACATACTCGAGAAAGCTCAGGCAATTGAGCTCATTCGTGCAGAATTTCCAACCATTAATAAGTATGGTAAGAGAAGGGCTAGAGGTCACTATGACTTGGTAATTTTGGAACCTGTATCATTTAGAGACCCAAATGTCCTCGCCTTCAAACCATGGGCGCCTTGGGACGATTTTCTATCGAGGGTTAAATTGCTGATTGCTGTCGAAGTTAAAATATGGGTAGATAGATTAAACACTAAGGAAGTACTCGACATAGTAAAATGGGACATTGAAAAACTTACTGATCAGGACAACCGAGTGCAAAATCCATACTTTCTCAACTTTGTCCAATTGGATTTCGACAGAGAGATAATGAAAGAGTATTACTACAAATTACGAGAGCAATTAGCAGATCAAAAAAAGCAATGGCCTACGGTTAAGATTCTTTGTGTACCTAGTAACTACAAGGTCCAATCACAGACATCAGATAATTGGGTTTGGCTTAAGTAGTTTGAATGATGGATAAAAAAGAAAGAGAAGGACTGCCAATAGCCTTTTTATATATATTTGAATCGACTTACGGCGATGTCTCCTCGGCATAGATTATCTGCGCCTTATTAACAGCTACAAAGACAGCCGATTGTCTGATACCCGATGAGGGGACTATATCCACATTTGTCATAGGTAGGAACATATCCTTGGTATTTAGCAAGTCTGACAATCGATGCCCTTTGGCACAATGCATCTCTCCGCTGAGTATATAGGGTGGTATGTGGAGCTTGGCGATGATAGGTAATTTCTCTCTCGCTGTAGGTAACTTATAACTTGCCTCTGTACTGGGCTCTCCATGTTGCTCAATCTCATTTATGAAGAGGATGTTTGCCTTATTAATTAGGGTCAATTGCGTTGTTGTTTCTGTGCCATCCTGGTTGTGGCTGGTGGCTTCTGTCACAGGCAAAAAGTCGGTGCCAAGACGCAATTCGCCTACCACTACGTTGTTGAGTAGGTCCAAAAGGCGTTGCCTCTGCAAGCAATGAATATATCCGCTGAGCATGCAAGTGGGAGTGTAGATACACACCTTCAATTGTTCCTTGGTGATATGTCTTTCTGGACTGCCGAATACCGGACTTGAGTCTGATTTATGTGATATCTCCATTTTCAACCTCTTTCACCGTAGGCTTCCCGCCATCTAACCGGCCATTTACAGAGTGGCAACTTAACGGCTCCTATTTACATTGATACTGTGAGTCTAGATTAGAATATTTGTACCTGATAATACCAAAGATGTCAAGTGCTTTCTTGGAGATTGTTTAGTAATTCTTTAAAAGGATACCCACATAGCCAAAATGTGACCGGAGTTTGATCCATTCGGGGATGGTCAGGACTCCAAACAAACAAGCCCATACACTATTTTATTAACCCATCTGACCCTATTACCCTACAGCTTAGAGTCCAAGCGCAAGGGTTAAAAGGGTTAATAAGGTTAGGGTTTTTAAGTATATGGGGATATCTTAGAATTCTGGTCTCTGGTTATCTTATGTTTTTCCACCCTTCTCTTCCTTTTTCCTTTTGTCTGTCTTCGCCTTTATGGTTGTTTGGGCATTACTAACCCCCTGAAAAGATTTGACAAAGTTATCTAGAGACATACGTAATTCATGTATCTCACGTGCCATATTTCTACTGTCTTTATGTATTTTTGCGAGGTCTTCTTTTACAGGGTCTTTTGTCTTAGACAAGAGTTTGGAAATAAGTAATACTACTGTAATGACAAGTAGAATAAACCCCACACTCCCCATAATTTGGGCGGACCCTAGAAAAAAGAGAGTGTTCATAGTGACCAAATGACCTGGAAGGATCATGTATACCGCATAGAGATTATATGCCATTGCAATACATAATATAGATATCGATAGCATAAGGAGCAAAAATGCCCAAGGAATTGAATAGATGGAAAACTGTTTCTCTCTAATTCGTTTGGGTAATTTCCAAGCCATGGTCTTTCCCCTTTGTTATTTTGGTTTGGGAGAGTATAAGTGTCATTATATAATAGATTCGGGAAATTAGCAGCCCATACATTATTTTATTAACCCATCTAACCCTTTTAACCCATGCTCTCAAGTTCCCTGTATACCTTCAAGCTCTCCTCAAACTTCACGCTCTTTGTATACCTTAGCACCATATCAAGGCTCTCCCATCCTCCTAACCTCATAATATGCTCAACATCCAATCCATGCCTATGTAGATTCGATGCAAATGTCCGCCTGAATGTATGAGGATTAGACGGTAACCCAGTCTGCTTATGTAACCGGTAGAGCATGATCATTATTCCTCGTCTGGTCATTCCCCAGATATTCCCATGCTCATTATCCATGTTCAACTGCTTAAGCATAGACGCAGTCCGCTCAGTGAACAGGGCTTTCCGTTGCTTATTGCCTTTACCCATAATCATTACAGTCTGGCTTTCCCAGTCAATATCATCAAGCCTGATGTTTACCAGTTCATTAAGTCTTATACCGCTATCAACAAATAAACTGATAATAGCCCGATCCCGGACATTTCTTGCCTGTTCAAGTATGTACTCGACCTCATCTTCATTAAGACATGGCAATAGCTTTCTTGATTGTTTCGGAGGATCGACATTCTCGATAGGGTTGGACTTGACATAACCATTCCTGTACAGCCAGTTACAGAATGCCCTTATAGCTCGGTAATATCCATGCTTGCCATTACCGCATGCAAGACTTCTTAGGAATTGATTTATGCCCTCGGTAGTAAGCTCATAGTTCAGGACAAATGGCTTAAGGCAACATTCATAGAATTCGATAGTTCTAACGGATGAACCTTGTCTGCGGGATTGCAGGAATTTATCAAGAAATATGAAAGACCTGACATTGATGGTAGGCCAATCATAACTTTTCCACACCAAAGAGTCCAGAGCTTTTTTGAGGTTGCCATAACTCATGCTGCCCAAGGTAAGAGGGGTTAAGGTATTACGGTAATGGTTAAGGTAGAAAAGGAAATATTTGTGAGGTGTCTGCTCTGCGGGCACCGAGTTAAGGTGGTTCTGAGTAAATCGAACCGTCCACTATACTCGTGTTTTACCAAGGATGGGGGCTGCGGTTGCCAGTTCTATATTCGAGAGGAACCAGCCTATCAATTATTCGCTAAAAAAGTCATAGAGACGATGGAGGGTAAAGATGAAGACTGCTGAAGAGTTTTACCGACTGGTTGACGTGTCCTTTCAAGAGGGAAAGCCTAAGGCTAAGGTCAAGCCTAATCGAGACAACCCTGCCAAAGCCCCGATGGTGGAGCAGAATAATGAAGTGGCCAGGCTTGAGCAGGAACAGACTGCTAAGGCTGAGGGAAATGGGGACTCTAGCAAAGCGGAAATTGAGACTCTAAGATCCAAGGTATGTGCGTTTGAGGATACATACCAACAGATTGGCAAAGACATTAATAACGAACTCCAAGCTATCAAGGAGAAACTTGGTAAGCTTGAAGATAAACTCATGGCGTTGGGAAGCAGTCCTAAAAAAGACACCGCGAGCAGCAAAGTCGTTCAGCTTGAGGAGACACTGAATAGAATTACAAAATCGGTAGATGATCTTTGCCGTAGAGTCAGTTTCTTGGAGGTCAGTAAACAGGAAGTTAGTAGTGGGCGTGATGATGCTCAGACTGAACCCAATAAGCATCCCGACAAAGCAGAAGATGGGATACTTGACTTCTTATTCCGTTAGAAGTTGAGTAGATGCACAAAGCAGTATATTTGGCTGCTGTCCAAGGGCGAGGCTAAAGAATACGGGGGGCATGGGCTCAACATTTGTGGACAAGTGTTTACTTAAACAGGCAGATAATATACCTTAATAAATATAGACATTTGCCTTAAAAAATTGACGGAGATCCGAGGCGTATTTGACTGCCCGGCCTCTTAATCAGGGTTGCACAATACAGGCTTTGGTTCAATTACATTGAAGACAATAAAAAGGAGAACCAAATAGTGCGTCAGACTGACTAAAAAAGGCAGTGCTCAGTCAGATTGTTCCTTGCAACTGGAAGAGATGGGCAGCAGGCAGTATACGAGCATAGATAGAAGGCAAAATTCTAATAAACCGTTTTATTAGAATGTCACTGTCTACAACGATTGTTAATTTCCCGACGAAGCAAATAGAATTCACCCAGACTTCCTTCTGGATAGTTGT
>Ga0187878_1000166_pt1 | contig 82155 bp, 75 predicted proteins | sample June2016WEW_17_1_FD_132979 | JGI IMG/M metagenome (GOLD analysis project Ga0187878, IMG submission 132979) | Peatland microbial communities from SPRUCE experiment site at the Marcell Experimental Forest, Minnesota, USA - June2016WEW_17_150 | ecosystem: Environmental > Terrestrial > Soil >... | reverse complement strand
TCTATGAGGCGTTGTCGGACAAGATCCCGACGACATTGATAGTTGACAGCGCAGTCGGGATCGCTATGTCAAAGGGCATGGTAGACAAGGTCATTGTGGGCGCTGATCGCATTACTAGGACAGCAGTCACCAACAAGGTGGGCACTTTCATGATCGCGCTCGCAGCCAAACATCACGGTATTCCGTTCTACGTTGCCGCGCCTACAACAACGCTCGACCTGACCTCAGAGCCAACCCTCATGTCGATCGAAGAACGTGATCCTAGGGAGGTCACTGAAATCGGTGGAAAACGAATCACACCAAAGGGAGTCAAGGTTTTCAATCCAGCCTTTGACTCAACTCCGCTTGAACTCGTCACCGCTGTGGTCACAGAGAAAGGGGTCTTCTCAAGGGAACAGATCCAGAACATGGTGGAGATCTGAACACACTGGCCGTCAGGCTTGTGCGGTCTGCTTACTCTGATCTCTCGAAGCTGCAGAGGTCGCTTGGTTCTTCCAGATACCTGTTGATCGTCACTTCGGCGATCATCTGGCAGTAACGAGCAGTCTCTATCAGATTCCACGCGATCGACCTGAATGCCAACGCAACATTCCGGTTTGAGACGTCGTCCACGATCTTCTCCGAGATCTTCCTGTTTCTGGCTTGAATGCGTATACCGTCCTCGATCGACTTGTTCGCCAGATCGACATCAAGCTTAACGAATGCTTTCATCGTGTTCTCGGAAATCAACTTGACCGCTTTGCTCATTTCAGAGGTCTCATCAAGCACCGATTTGTGTTTGGTGTAATCTTCGTCTTTGATTGCAATGACTTCCTTAGCCTCGCTTTCGGCACAGTCTGCGATACATTCGAGATATTTGGAGACAATACGGTTCCCTAGGGCGTGTTGCGGATTGGCGACTCCAATGTCGCGGGCGGCGCTGAGTTTCGTAGTTGCAAGTATCAGTTGCCGGACTATCAGCCAATAGATCCTGTCCGCCTCGTTTTCCATCTGGAGGACCTCGCCTGCGATGTCCTGCCTCTTTTCCAAGAGGGCGGTCATCGCCGCGTCTTGCATGGAGAGGCCAACTCTGTGTAGCCTCTGTATTAGGCCGCTCACGGGGAACTTCGAGGGGTCCACGAAACTCTGAATCACTACCTGCCTCGGAGTTTGTTCGACAATGCTCAGCCCCATGAGCCTCTGAACGGTACTTCTGATTTCCCACAGATGCTCGGAGCTCAGGTCCTTGCTAGATGTGATTACTACTGAATCTCGCCCTTCGATGTAGTTGCCTGTGATTATCCGTGACAAGAGTTCGTGCTCTTTGCAGAGATCAGCGTTGACTCGGGCCACCGTGACATCTGTTTTCTCGCCAGCTAGACCTGGGATTAGCCTGAGGCAGCCGTCGTCGGAGCGCCTCATGGTCACAACGTTTCCTTGCTTGAGTCCGACTTGTTGGACCCAGTCTCGTGGCAGTGAGACTGTGAGTGTTGAGTGCCCGACTTTCTGGACCTTCCGAATTTCCATTTGCTTGACACCATTGAGAGCTGGGGAATGTTGCGCACGTCATTACCCAGTGTGTAGTGGTACCAGCGAAGTTTGGAGCATATATATTCCGATTAGAACATAGTGGCTCGTATATATTTCACGTAGGACCGATGGTTAACTAGGAATATCCTTCCGGGCTGAGCAACATACTAGCTGAGACAATGTCTCTCAGGGTCGCAGGCTGAAGCATGGTCCTTCGCGTTGCCCCGCTCTGCGCTAGATCCGACATCTCATGGTCGATATGATCTTGTGGTCTGCCCAAATCTTGCAGGTTCCCTCGGACGAGACCATTGTAGGACCAAGTGGGCTCGCAGGAGTACATTCATTCATGTACAGTGGGCATTCCGGAGGGTCGATCTTGCCGATGATTACGTCAGCGCAACGAGCATTCCTAACAAACTCCGCGCCTTCACGCTTCGTATTGAGGCCATAGAGTTCCCTTGCGTCCAGGCGGGGGAACTCATCTTTCAAGTCGAGTGCACTGTTCGGTATCGTTGCGACTCCACGCCAGTATCCTTCACGAAGGTCGAATGCTTTCATCATGGTTTCCTGGGCTTTCAGGTTTCCATCCCAGGTCACGGCTCGAGTATATTCGTTCTCCATCTTAGGTTCATTGTCATGGATCTGCGTCAAGATCATGGCCACGGACATGAGGACGTCAAGCGGCTCGAATCCTGAGAAGACCATCGGTTTGTGGCATTCATCAAAACACGGCTTGTATGCTTTCATTCCTGTAATCGTTGAGGCATGCCCTGCGTTGATGAAAGCATCAACCCGAAGATCGGGTGATCTCGAAACCGTCTCGACAGCAGACGGCACATACCGATAACATGTAAGGAAGCTAATGTTAGAAGGTGGTCCTTCAAGTATCTCATACGCCGTCGCCGGTGCCGTGGTCTCGAAACCAACTGCAAAAAAGACGAACTCCTTGTCCGGTCGTGACTTCGCGATCTTGACTGCGTCGTGGACGCTGTATACTAGTCGAACGTCTCCGCCGAGAGTCTTCGCTTCAGCAAGTGATTGCTTCGATCCCTTTGCTCGCGACATATCGCCGTAGGTCAGGATTGCCTTTCCGTCAAGCGCGAGGTCTACCGCTGAATCAATGTCAGCTGCTGGCGTCACGCATACCGGACACCCGGGGCCGGCTCGCACTTCCACATTCTCCGGCAGTAAGCTTCTCACGCCGTGGTGTGTGATTGTCCACTCATGAGAACCGCAGACATGCATGATCAGTACTTTTCGCCCGATCTCCTGACTGAGACGGTTGATCCTTGCCTGCAGCTTCTTCGCGAGGTCAGCGTCCCTGTAGCCATCAAGAATCGACAAGGCAGTCACCGAGCAGGGGCTCCTGGCTCCTGTTCGTAGGCGAGGATTTCCCTCCAATATGAGAGAGTCTTCTGCGCCTCCTTTTCGTCCATCACTTGAATCGCGTATCCCGCATGAACCAGAACGTACTGGCCGAGCTTGACCTCAACAAGTGATACGTTGATGCCCTCTCTCGCGGTTCCTTCGCCAAAGTCGACTTTGGCGAAGTCGCCGTCTATGCTGAGGACACGTCCCGGAAAGGCGAGGCACATGGAGACCTTCGCTGGATTGTGAAGAGCAACTATTAGGCTTGTTGCTCACGCGATATTTGGTGCAAGTAGGTGAGTTAGGGCAGTTGCTTGACCGCCTATTGACCGCAAAAGTCACTGCGTTGTCGTGGCGACGACCACGGCCTGTCCGAAGGACAAGCCTCCATCTCCGGGTGGCACGAACTTGTGGACTAGGAAGCGGAATCCTTCGCTCTCCAACGTTACTCTCAGAAGGTGTGTGATCGCATCGTTGCAAGCGACGCCGCCAGTGAAGCCTATCGTCTCAAGTCCAAGCTCGTTTGCGACCGTTGCCGCGCTCTTGCCCAGTGATCTTGCCATGTATGATTGGGCCGAGTATGCTAGATCTCGCACGCCAAGTCTCCCAATGTTCGCGAAAACCTCTTGAACCATCGAGGTTGTCTCAATGACTTCCCCCCTAAATACTGGCTCCAGCTTCAACACGTCTTTGCCTCCGAGCGCAGCTGACTCGAGCTTCATGGCCGGTTCGCCTTCGTATGTTCGCTCGTAGCATAGCCCCAGAATAGCTGAGATGCCATCGAGTACACGTCCGCAGCTGGTGGTCATCGTGTTCGTAGAATGCGCCTGTTTGAGAAGTGTGTTGATCTCTTCTTCGCCATGCCGGAACTGCCCCCTCCGTTCAAGCAGCCAATCTGCAATTTCCGGTTCCCCCTTGAGTATTCCTGCGACCATCCTAAGTGGGTACTTGGTAGCAAGATCTCCGCCAATCATGGGCTGTGGTTCGAGGTGCCTGACCCGTTTGTGTCCGTTGTGATCCGCGAATATGATTTCGCCGCCCCATGCTGATCCATCATCCCCGTATCCGTAACCGTCGCAACAGATGCCGACTATCTCGTCAACATCATGCTCAGCCATGAGGCCAGCCACGTGCGCGTAATGATGTTGGACAGGAACTGCTCGTATTCTCGATTCCTGCGCAAGCTCATCAGCGAATTTCGTTGTATTGAACAGTGGGTGCAGGTCCCTGCCGATTAGGTCCGGCCTGCATCCGGTGAGCATCAGTATGTGTCGCGTCGCCTCTTTCTGAAACTGGAAAGTCTGGAGGGTTTCCACATCGCCGATGTGTTGTGTCATGTATGCTCGCCCTTGATAGATAAGACAGGAAGTGACGTTCAGCTCTCCTCCGACGCCGAGCGTGCAAGCATCTTTGTGAACGGCGACTGAGATCGGGGCAGGTGCGTAACCTCTGGATCGCCTCAACATTGTGGCAGTGCCGTCAAGTAACCTCACGACTGAGTCATCGCATCTCTGTGAGATACGACGGTTGTGCACCAAGAAGTAGTCGACGATGTCTCCTAACCTGGCGAACGCTTCCTCATCATCTTTGATGATCGGCTCGTTCGGAGGATTTGCGCTCGTCATCACGAAAGCTCGTTCGCTTGTTTCGTCGAATAGCATGTTGTGGAGTCCCGTGTACGGAAGCATGACGCCGATATTATGAAGTCCAGGCGCGATCTGATCTGAGAGGTCGAAATCCGGTCGCTTCTGAAGCAAGACTATCGGCCGCACAAACGAAGTCATCATTTCTGCTTCAGCCGAAGCGACTTCGGCAAATGATCTGGCAGCCTCAAGGTCCTTTGCCATCACTGCAAGGGGCTTCTGCAGCCTGAACTTCGTCTTTCGCAGTCTGACTATTGGCTCGGTTAGCCGGGTGGATGATGCTAGGTGGTATCCGCCATTGCCTTTGATTGCGAGGATTTGACCACGTTCCAGCAGCCTTCCGGCTTCGCGTATTGGGTCAGCTGAGTCGACTCTCCGTCCGTCGTGCCAAAGAATCGTCGCGGGGCCGCAGTCGGCGCATGCAACCGTTTGTGCATGGAATCGTCGATTGCTCGGATCTTTGTACTCACGCGCACACTCGGTGCACACTTCAAAGTCTCGCATAGTCGTGCGTGGCCGGTCGTACGGCAGTGCGTCGATGATCGTATAGCGCGGGCCGCAGTCAGTGCAAGTTATGAAAAAGTAATCACGTCTTCGGTCTTTCTCGTCGCGCAACTCCTTGAGGCAATTGTCACATATGGCGATGTCTGGGGGGATGACTGAACCTGCATGAACTCGCGTCTCATTGCTCTCAAGGATTTGAAACTCGTTGAAATCTCCCGTCTCGGAGGGGTGCGTTGCATCGACCTGATGTATTCTGCAGGTAGGGGGTTGCTGGGTCTGAAGCTGTGTCATGAATCTGGAGATGGAATCTGGCGCACCTTCGACTACGATCTCAACGCCGGCATCACCCAGGTTTCGAACGAATCCGGCAAGCCCGTTGGCGGTTGCGATTCTGTAGATGAAGGGCCTGAAGCCTACTCCTTGAACGATACCCTTGACGAGAAGTCTGGTAATCGTTACACCTCACCTCCAGTTCATGCTCGGGCAGCTCGGTTCGCGAATTGACAGCTAGTGTCGAATGTTTCGGCACTGGACGCCCGCTCTGCTAAATAGTTCGCCCTATGCTCAATGTCAGACGCAGTCAGTTCCCCGCATTTAGACTAGCTACGAAACGCACTTAAGGGCGGCCGAGAGACCGCATGACGCCTTCAAGGTCGGGAGATCTTTTGGCACAGAGTATGCAGCAAAAGTCCCTAGTTAGGATTCTTGAAGAGCGCTGCAAGGGGTGCGAACTCTGCGTGTTGGCGTGCCCTCAAGGCAACCTTGCTCTATCGGACAGATTGAACAAGATGGGCTTCCACCCTGCTGTGTGGCGCTACGTGGGCACGAAGGGGCCTTGCACTGCATGCGGGATCTGTTACTGGGTGTGTCCGGACTTCGCCATACATGAGGTCTTGGTGAGGACCTGACAGATGACCGAACGAGTCTACATGAAAGGTAATGAAGCGCTCGCATATGGCGCGTTGAAATCGAAGCTTAACGCGTATTTTGCCTACCCAATCACGCCTTCCACAGAGATTCCAGAGACGCTTGCTAAGGAGTTCGGTAGCGAAGAGTATCCGGACTTCAAAGTGTTCCTGCAGGCTGCCAGTGAGCTTGAAGCCGTAAACATGGTGTTAGGCGCTGCTGCAGGCGGAGTTCGAGCGATGACTGCCACATCAAGTCCTGGTTTCAGTCTCAAACAGGAGGCGCTATCGTACGCTGCCGGCATGGAGTTGCCGCTTCTCGTCGTCAATGTCAACAGGGGTGGCCCGGGACTCGGGAACATAGCGCCCGAACAGAGCGACTATTTCCAGATGACAAAGGGAGGCGGTCACGGTAGCTATCGTCTCATTGTGTTGGCGCCTAACTCAGTTCAGGAGATGGCGAGCTTTCCCAAGATTGCATTTGATCTTGCTTTCAAGTATCGCAACCCCGCATGCATTGCGGGAGACGCTTTCACAGGCCAGCTGAAGGAAGACATAATCTTCCCAACAATTCAACCAACAAACTATGACGTTTCGAGCTGGGCTGCCACAGGTACTAAAGGAAGAGAACGTCATGTGCTCAATTCCATGAACTTGGATCCTGAGGTTCACGCGAAGCACGTGACACATCTCGATGAGAAGTACAAGACTATCCAACGAAGTGAAGTCAGATACGAAACCTACTTGACAGATGACGCTGAGATCGTGATTGCGGCATATGGTATAACCTCACGAATCTGCAAGAGCGTCGTAAACAAGCTCAGGCACGAGGGTGCGAAAATAGGGCTATTCAGACCGATCACATTGTGGCCGTTCCCGTACGAAGAGGCCCGGAAGCTAACTGAACATGCGAAGCGCTTCCTAGTCGTCGAACTAAACACTGGCCAAATGGTCGAAGACATCCGATTGGGTTCAGAAGGAAGGGCAAGAGTCGGGTTCTTCGGAAAAGTGGGCGGCCTTCTCCCAACCGAACGAGAGATTGAGGACAAAATCGCTGAGGAGGCGAATTGAGCTTGACGCAGGAGCCAAGCTTGGAAGAGTATCGCAAAAAGCTTGGAAAACTTGAGGCATTGACGGACAAGCCCACTCATTACTGCCAGGGCTGCGAGCACGGCGAATTAACGCGTTTGATTGCAAGCGCGATCGAGAACCTTGGAATTAGAGAAAGAACAGTCATGGTAGATTCGGTTGGGTGCAGCGTTCTAGCGTTCGATTATTTCAACGTCGACCACATACAGTCGCCTCACGGTCGAGCGCCTGCGATCGCAACAGGACTCAAGAGAGTCAGACCCGACCTCGTAGTCTATACAGTTCAGGGTGACGGCGATACATTGGCAATAGGCTTGCTGGAAGTCATGTACGCAGCGATTCGTGGAGAGCCTATCTCGGTGTTCCTCGTGAACAACGCGATCTACGGGATGACCGGCGGACAGATGGCTCCCACAACAATGCAGGGTCAAGTCACGACAACCACACCATACGGCCGAGATGTCGAGTTCACAGGTGCGCCTGTCGACGGATAAAAACTAATCTCGACGATCGACGGGTCCGCCTACGTGAAGAGGGTAAGCCTCGCTGTCAGCGAGTTGAAGACTCCCAAAGGTAAGACCTACAGCATAAAGAACATACTCGAAGCAAAGCAAGCCATTGAGAACGCGTTCAAGGTTCAGATGATGGGAGGATTCACATTCGTTGAATGTCTCTCAAGCTGCTGGGTGAACTGGAAACTGCCAATCATGGAAGCGAAGCGGTTCGTCAATGAGCGTCTCGTGAAGCAGTATCCGCTTGGAACTTACAAGGACAAGTTCGGGATTGAGAAGAAGTGACGAAGACTCAGATTCTTCTCTCTGGACATGGTGGACAGGGTGTGCTTCTTCTTGGAGACTGCATTGCATATTCCGCCATACTTGACGGTAGACATGTGGTGTACACTCCGTCGTATGGACCTGAGACGCGGGGCGGAAAAGCAAAGTGCTACGTGGTTATATCGGAGGGCGAGATAGACACGCCGATCCCAGAGACGCCTGATCTCATGATCATCTTGAATCAGCCCTCAATGGACTTTGTACCGATGCTGGGAAAAGGCGGCGTCCTGCTCTACAACAGCTCACTAATCCAAGGGGAGCCTCAGAGGGACGACATCAAGAAGGTCCCCATTCCAGCGACTGAGCTCGCTGACTCTCTTGCGAAGGAACTGAGTCCCGAGATCTTGGGAGACATAAGGGATACGAGGTTCGTGGCTAACTTGGTGATGTTCGGCGCATACCTCGGGACTCCGGCAGGCCAGACGGCAAAGAAGCACCTGGACGAAACCCTACAGCACTTCCTTGCAGGGAAAAAAGCCAGCCTCATTCAACTCAATCGATCGGCAGTAGAACGCGGCCTTCGCATCATGTCGACGATGTCCATAGCGAACCGATGAGTCCGATCCCGCGCTACAAGGGCTGTGCTTTCGGAGTATTACATTGAGAGCATATACGGAAGCCACATATCTATTTACCAAGTACGTGCTCGCGGAAGGCAATGCAAGATGCTCGAGGTTACGAAGGAGCAGCTGCTTGAAAAGGCAAAGAAGCCCGCGAAAGATGCGATGCGTCTTCACCCGTTCTATAGGGGCAAGGTGCAAACCGCCCCGAGATGTGTGATTCGTGATTTCAACGATTTTGCAATATGGTACACGCCAGGCGTGGCAGAGCCGTGTCGTGCTATTCAGAAGGATCCGAAGCTAGTCTATGACTATACGAGCAAATGGAACACCGTCGCTGTTGTGAGCGATGGGACCAGAGTTCTGGGCCTCGGAGACATAGGCCCGAAGGCCGGATTGCCGGTCATGGAGGGGAAGGCGCTTCTGTTCAAGTATCTTGGAGGCGTTGACGCGGTCCCCATCTGCCTCGACACGAAGAATCCGGACGAGATAATCACAGCCGTGAAATGGATTCAACCCTCCTTCGGAGGCATCAACCTGGAAGACATCTCCAATCCGAAATGCTTCTACATATTGGACAGGCTCCGCGCTGAGGCCGAAATACCGATCTGGCACGATGATCAACAAGGTACTGCGTGTGTGACACTCGCAGGTCTCATCAATGCTCTCGAAGTTGTCGGTAAAAAGATTGGTCGAATTACGGTTGCCATGGTTGGAGCGGGTGCTGCAAACATTGCCTGCGCCCGTCTCATGTTTGCGTACGGGTTGAAACCTGAAAACACCATTGTCGTTGACACGAAGGGCATACTGAACCGGCAAAGGAAGGATATCGAGGCAAAGAAAGCAGAATTTTCCTACAAGTGGAAGTTCTGTGAGACCACAAACAAAGAACAGAGGTCTGGAGGTATACCAGAGGCCCTCAAGGGCGCTGATGTCTGTGTCGCACTGTCACGGCCCGGTCCGGGCACACTCAAGAAGGAGTGGGTTGCAAAAATGGCAACAGACTCTGTGATCTTCGCCTGCGCGAACCCGATTCCAGAGATCTGGCCTTGGGAGGCCAAAGAGGCAGGAGCGAAGGTTGTCGCCACAGGCCGATCTGATTTCCCGAATCAGGTGAACAACTCCCTCGGCTTCCCAGGAATCTTCAGAGGAACACTCGATGTCCGTGCTAGAACAATCACAGACGAGATGTGCATTGCTGCTGCAGAAGAGCTTGCAAAGTGCGCTAGGGAGAAAGGGCTGAACGCTGACTACATCGCACCAAACATGGATGAGTGGGAAGTCTTTCCACGTGAGGCCGTTGCAGTGGGAATGAAAGCACAGGAGCAGGGAATAGCCGGTCTCAAGATCAGTCGAGACGAGCTCTACGATCGTTCCTCAACGATAATCAAGAGATCAAGGGATCTGGCCAAGAGCATGATGGCGAACGGTTTCATAGCGCCGGCTCCACCCGAGTGAGCGCTGCCAGAAGCATCAACAAATGATTGCGCTCGATTGTTGCCAGCGTAGATTTGCTGTGCAACGATCAAGCACTAGACGCGACTGATCGCTGTTGCATGCGAAGACCTAAAACCACCTTCGATGAGTACGAGTACCACGTCAGCGGCCGTGCGCGGGACGCGCGCTGACAGTTGGACTGGGTAATGCCCACAGTCTCTGACAGAATCGATCTTCTCCACATATCGCCTATACGACGTGTCGCGGCCCTATTGGCCGAGGCTAGGAAGCAGAGGGACATAATCTCCTTCGGCGGTGGCGCTCCGAGCCTTCCGCCGCCCCAAGAAGTCTTGGATGAGATGATACGAGCGCTCAGAGAAGAGCCCAAGGCTGCGTGCGGATACGTAGGCACCCGTGGCCTCTTGGAACTGCGGCGCCTGGTCTCAAATGATTTCGCAAGGCAGGAAGGCACCAAATACGACCCTGAAAAAGAGATGGTCATAACTGATGGCGCAACTGAAGGTGTCTTCGCTCTGTTCATGTCCCTTCTAGGAAAGGGAGACGAGGTCATACTCACAGACCCAACCTACTTGGGTTTCAGAGAAGCAGCGACCCTCGCAGGAGCACGCGTCATCCCGCTACCAGTCAACGTCGAGGAAGGGTACCAGCCGGATGTCGAGAAGCTCAAAGCGCTAATCACAAGAGAGACCAAGCTCTTCATCCTTCTCTCTCCGGACAATCCGACCGGAAGAGTTGTCAAGGATGATTTCGTGAAAGCACTGGTCGACCTTTCTGTCGACCACAACTTCTGGATCCTGTATGATGCTACATATCGGGACATCCTCTTTGAAGGAACGTACCTGAAGATCTGCAGTCTTCCAGGCGGATATGATCACGTCGCGGTAACGGGTAGCTTCTCAAAAGAAGCTGCAATCCCCGGACTCCGGCTTGGATACGTAATGGGCCCGCCTGCTGTGGCGGAAGCTGTGGAGAAGATCAAGCAATACACGAGCCTTGCCCCGAACACTCTCAGCCAGATGGCGATGATCAAGTTCTTCTCAGATGATGTCAAGCAGAGATATCTGAAGACCGCGTTGCCAATCTACAAGGCAAGACGGGATTTCATGGCAAAGTGCATGCAGGAATACCTCCCCGAAGCAAAGCTCTCGGTGCCACACGGAGCCTTCTACTTCTTTGTGGACATGAAGCATTATCTTGATGATATGAAAAGGGACGACAAGGATTTCTGTAATAGGTTGCTTGAGCGAAAGAGCGTCGTGCTGGTTCCTGGGTCGTACTTTGGCGCCAACGCTGCCAATCACACACGGGTGACTTTCGTAAGCGAGCCCGAGGATAGAATCGAGGCCGGGATGAAGGCCGTCGCTGGTTACGTCTTCAGCTTCACTTTCTAGGCTATGGGATTTCCTGTAGTGGTTTCTTTGCAACTTGCAGGACGATCTCTACGGGTGCTCTGGCGGCCTGTTCGATCCTCGTCTTCCATTCGCTGCCTATCGAGACGAGGGCGTAGATCCCGCTGACCTCTGCCTTAGCTTTCTGGACGATTCGGGCGAGTGCGACCTGGGTTTCGCCGCTATCTATCACGTCGTCGACTATTAGGACGCAGTCTCCTCTCTTGATGGCGTCCCGTGGTACGAATAGGCTCATCATGATCGCGGTCTTGCTTGGGATATATATCTCCTCGATGAACTCGCGGACGCCAACCTCTCGGCTCTTCTTGGCCATTACTAGGCCCACGCCGAGCCTGTGAGCAACCAGAGTGGCAAGCGGGATACCGTCCACAGCCGCAGCGAGGACTTTTGTGATCCTTTTGCCTGCGAAGGCGTTAATGGCATGTTGTACCGCCCTTTCTAGAAGAAGTGTGTCAGAAATGAGTCGGGTGTTATCAAAGTAGCCGAGTTCGTCAAATCTGATCCGCTGCTGTATCTCTCCCTCCAAACGCATGATCTTTTGGAGAGTCTGGTTAATCGACTGCGCGCGGTCAATCGTGGGCAGAACGTGCCCTTTGACGTATCTGCTGAGCACCGTCTCTGGCAACCCGATAATCTGCGCCAATTCTCGATATGTATAGTAGTTCTTGGCGAGATTGAGAAGTTCGATCGTCATCAGCTTGTATTTGAGGTCGGAAATCCTAGAACCCGCTCTCATGGCTGTTACATCTCAAAACGAGCCCATTTTGCTGGACACTAACAGGTTCGTGCCTATATCTAATAAGACTTTCCGCCCAGGTTTGACATGAACCCATGGGGTAACCTACCGGCGGCTACCCACGACCCCTAGGCTATCCTGGTATCTCCCCTCGTACTTCGCGGCAGCCTGTCTCCCAAGTCTCAGGAAAGTCAGCTGAACGAACCTCTCCCCCGCCTTCAGCTGGATCATCTTTCTGCCACTGTTGAAGAGCGAGATCGTAAGCTGACCTCTAAACCCTGGGTCTACCAGAGCGAGGCTCGCTAGTATCCCTTCGCGGGCGAGAGAGGACCGAACGTGGAGGATCCCGACCAGATCACGTCCGAGCTCGACCCTCTCCATGGTCGCAACGAGTCGATGTTCTGATGGCGCTAGGGCGACCTCAGCACTCAGTCTCAGGTCGTATCCTGCAGGGTTCAAGCTCGTCTCGTCAAGAGGGTCGATGACCAAGTTCTTCGCACTCAAGGCGTCTCGGATCTCAGCATCAGAAAGTGCCATTGACGACCCGGGTCTGTATCGGCAAGCTGAAGATGGTTAAGCCTTGCCCAAGGCATCCGCTGCCTGTCAGCACATTGACCTCACGAAGCTTATCTAAGCGGAGAGTTCATCGACGCTAGCGTTGGGAAGATCCTCTGCAGTTCCATGTCGTTCTATCCAACAGCGTATCGAACACTTCGCGGACAAGGCTCGTCGGCGGCAAACTGGATGTCGTCATCGCGGCCTCCTCAGCGAGTGGATCTTGCTCGATTCTGCGAGCAGTGCCCAGCCCTCGTATCGAAAGCAAAACCGAAGGCAACGTGCATGCGCTCGTAAGGATCCCGGAACTGGAAGCTGAAGGGACCTTTGAATCAAGGTTGGAATTACAGTACGCGACATCGAATCGGTCGTTCAAGCTTGAACAAGGGCTCTCCTCAGTCAACCTTGCTCAATCAACCGACAGCTACTGCAGGAACGACAAGTTCTGGGAGATCAAAGATCCGCTTGTAAGGCGAACTTCGGAGGGGATCCGCAGCTCTTCAAATGACGTAGCGGAGTTCCTGTCACGTGCGTTCGCGTGGGTCCGAGACAACGTGAAACTGCGACAACCTGAGCCAAAACGTTTCGGTGCGGCGCACACAATCCGCGAGCTCACTGGCGACTGCGACGAATTGTCAGACCTCTTCATCGCGCTCTGCAGGGCGGCGAATATCCCCAGTCGCCGAGTCGTGGGGCTTTACTATCACGGGCATAGGGCCGAGCCGAGGGCTTTCGATTGGCACGCTTGGGCTGAGGTTCAGGTGTCAGGAGATGTGTGGGTTCCGTTCGATCCCTCTCTTAACTTCTTTGCGGCGATAAGTGACAGGCATCTGCCACGGTGCTGCATGGGCAGGCGGTCCGACTATCCTTTAAGAAGACTTACTTGGCGGTCCGAGCCGGAGAAGTCCCCGACCCTGAATGACGACGATGTTGAGTCGATATCTGTCTTGCCCGGCTAGTGACGAAGCGATTCTGCGAAGACTTGATCTCCCCGTCTGGATCAGGTTGGTTCACCGAGCGGAAGATCAGGTTGTGTCTCAATTAGGCATGGGTCTGATGACAGCACAGAAACAATGCGACTGGTGCGGGAGGAGTCTGTGGCGCGACTGCCGCTAGAGATCTGCCACGACTGTCGGGAAAATACTAGGCGAACAACTCAGCCGCTGACAATGGAAGACAAAAGAACCATATGTCTCCAAGAGCCAAGACAGGGTGGGCCCGTAGTCTAGAGCATCTTGTCGTTTGGACTTGACGAGAGGGTGCGGATAACCAGGATTAGGACACAGTCGCATGCTGCGGTGCAAGCCTTCGGAACAGTTTGTGTGGAAAGCCTGGGGTCCAGGGTTCGAATCCCTGCGGGCCCGCCACCTTTCGAAAGTGGCCATTCAATGCGATGCTCGACCAGACGTTTCTGGAACTCTGCCACGTGATGGCTCGTGTCTACATTACGCTAGTCATATGCGACTGATCTGAGGCAAAGAGATCAGACGGCTGCACGACTGTTCAGCCATGTTCCGGCTGAATTGTTCCACCCATAAACTATGCTTATGGGAGAAGCTTCTATCGTACCTTTTCGGCATTGATCTTCCAATTGGAAGTTGGCTGTCGTCTTGACGAATCCCTTAAGAGCCTGGGCGTTCTGGAGGGCGAGCCAATGAAGCCCATCATAACAACTCATGATCTTACCAAGAGATTCGGCGACTTCGCAGCAGTTGACCACATAAACTTGGAAATCATGAAGGGCGAGGTTTTCGGCTTCCTAGGACCGAACGGCGCAGGAAAATCAACCACGATAAGAATGTTGACAACACTTACCACGCCAACAGAAGGCACGGGTCAAATAGATGGATTCGACATTGAAACTCAAGCGGATGAGGTTAGAAGAAGAATCGGTCTAGTTGCTGAGAAGCTCATTCTCTATCCTCGGCTTACCGCAGTTGAGAACTTGATGTTCTTCGGTGAGCTCTATGGGATGGAAAAGGCACAACTCGTGGCGAGGATCGACGAGTTGCTGAGGATGGTTCATCTGGAGAACTTCAAAGACTTGCCCACAGGCGGTTATTCAAGTGGCATGCGACAACGACTGAACATCATACGTGGACTACTTCATGATCCGGACATACTCTTCCTAGACGAGCCCACAGCCCTACTGGACCCACAAAGCGTTCGTTTCGTGCGCGACCTTGTCAAGGAGTTGAACGCGAATGGGAAGACCATTATCCTCACAACCCATATCATGGAGGAGGCTGATGAACTCTCAAACACAGTTGGCATAATTGACAATGGAAAAATGGTGGCTGTAGATGAGACTGCCTTCCTGAAGGGTAAATTCAAATGCGAAACCCTAGAGGAAGTCTTCTTGGAGCTTACCGGAAGAACGCTTAGAGACTCCGCTTCAAGCCGCGTGGCCATGAGAAGGACGATGGGGAGAGTCTAGTTGAGTAACGGTCCGTTTCACAGCATATACATTGCCTTTCGCATAGCGCACAAGGACCTCCTGGACTTCTGGAAGGCTAAGATGCTCGTTGGAACCTTCATGTTGATGCCGATTCTGATGATGGCCATGTTTGGTTCCATGTTTCCCTCGACAACTGGCACTAGTAATCCCTACAGGAACGCACCGATGGCCATGGTCTTGGAGGACCATGGATCCCTCGCGATCCAGGCTGGAGACCAATTCAAAGACATAGCATCCTCAACAGGCCTGTTCAAAGTGCGAGACTTCCCAAATTACGAGTCGGCTAGAGATGGAATTCTGACCGGCAGTGTCAAAGGAGTTGTTGTAATACCGGAGGGTTTCACCGAGGCTTTCAACTCGCATCGCCAAGCAACCGTTTTGATCACCGTAGACGATACCAACGCTCAGATGGGTGCCATCATTTACGGGGAAGCATCCTCAATCGTTGGGGCGATATCCGATAATCTTGGCCGAATCATCATAACAAAGATGGGTATCGCAAGCGATCCATCATTTGTTATTGAGCCAATAAGCGTTCAACGTGAGAATCTGATCAGCAGCACCACAAATTCGTTTGAATTCTTAGCTCCAGGTTTCATGGCGCTGACCGTAGTGATGGGAACCCTATCTGGACTGGCTTCGGCAATCTCCAGGGAGAAAGAGCAAGGCACCATGGACGGCATAATGGTCGCCCCAATATCTAGAAACGCAATAGTCAGCGGAAAGATGATATCTCAAACCGTGAGAGGCATGATTCAAGCATTCACGATCTTAGGACTTTCCATGGTGCTCTTTGACGTCAGGGTCTATGGTAACCCCCTTTTGATGGTGGGAGTAATGCTACTGGGGGTTGCTAGCTTCGCAGGCATCGGGATAATCGCCACTTCCATAGCCCCAGAACAGGAAACTGCCACGATGATGATGCTGCTTCTACAGTTCCCGATGATGTTCCTGAGCGGCATCCTCTTCCCTATGGATCAGTTACCGGTTTGGTTGCAGTGGATTGGGAAGGCGCTTCCTTTGTACTATGCCGCTGACGCCCTAAGGAAGATTGTCGTTCTCAATGCAAGCCTAAATCAGATCTTCCCGGATGCCGGGGTTCTGATCCTCTATTCTCTCGTGACTCTGGGCATAGCGATTCCCGTCTTTAGGAAGGCAATGACAAGGTAATCACACTCTAACGCCGCATCGATATTCGGTCGCGCCGAGATCTTTGTGCTCAGAAATGCTCTCGCTTGACAAGCAACCCCTACCCTCGGCGTCCTATCTTCACGTCAGTCGGGTATCTTGATCGGGTAGCATCCGTATTTTCTATTTTCTAGCTCAGGCTCCTCTATCAGTAACAATATCATACACACTGACATCATTCTCAGAGATCGCAGATGTCCGTTCCCATGGTCGAGGCGAGCAGCGTGGGTGTCGTGTTGATTGATGCGCAACCCTTCTTCTGGGATACTATGCACGGGGCGAAGGAACCGATACTCATGCGAGTCGAGCGCCTGCTGATGCTGGTTGACTGGCTTGGGCTGCCGCTAATCGCAACATTCGAACATCCCGTCGAAACAAAAGGTTGGCTTCCGGAGCGTCTTGAGTGGGTCTTTCCATCGCATGGCAAGCGATTCGTGAAACGAACGTACAACTGCTGCTCTGACCCTGCAGTTCGAGAAGCGATTAACGAGATGCATCTTCCACAGGTGGTTGTGGCAGGCGCAGAGACCGACGTATGCGTGCTCCAATCGTCGCTGGGGCTAATCGACATGGGCTTGCAGGTCTTCCTTCTGGAGGACTGTATATTCACGTCTGAACATCATGCTCGACCTGCTCTGGAGCGCATGTATGGCGCCGGAGTGGTCCCGTGCACGCTCAAGACCCTATTCTACGAGTTGACCCGCACTGTTGACAAAGACGCGTTTCCAGCCAAATGGAAGGTCGGAGCCGACTCGTACGCGGAGTACTTCCGCTTGGAAGATCTTCCTCCAGCAGAACCTGCGCGTTGAGAAACAGTCGTGTTAGCTACGTTTCTCCAGAGCCTACGTGGCGCTGTGCTTCTGGGTTTCTGTCCGATGACTCGTGCCCTCTCACCAAAGACGCCACTGTGCCAATCGCGCTTATGCCTGATGCGATCAGGAACACCTTACTCATTCCGACAATGAAGTCGCCTCCTGCGATGGCACTCTGTGTAGTCAGGCCTGTGAAGAGTTGAAGCATTAGCTGCGGAGGTATTGTCGTGGCAATCACTGCGGTCGCCAAAGCTAGCCCCACTGCCTGTCCGGTAGCTCGCATTGTGCTGAGAGTTCCTGAGGCCACGCCTAGCTTACTCCCGTCTACGGAGCTCATGACGGCGCGTGTATTCGGCGAAGAGAACAAACCGAAACCGATCCCAAGGAAAGTCAGCCTCAGGACAATGTCACCAACCGGTGATGCAGCATTCAGCTGCGACAACAGAAGCAATCCCACCGTTACGATGACCATGCCCACTGTGCTGAGTGATCTCGAGCCAAACCTGTCTGCTAGCCAGCCACTGGGGGGAGAGAGGAGCGCCATCGCGATGGACATGGCGATCAGGAATACTCCCGCGCTTTCGGGTTGAAGTCCTTGAATATCCTGCAGGTAGATCGAGATCATGAAAGTCACGCCACTGATGGCGATGTAGTTGAGAAGCGCCGCGATATTCGCGGCAGCAAACAAACGATTCTTTGTGAAGAGAGAAAGATCGAAAATCGGGTGTCGGGTCAGGCTACGCTCTGCGTAGATGAACAGAAGAAATGCACTCACGGTGAGTACGAGAAGCCCCAGAGTGGCGGAAGAGTACCAACCAAAGCTACCGCCAAGCGTCAAACCTGCCAGCAATGAAGCCAACGCTACTGAGAGTGTTACAGCTCCGGCGAAATCGAATCTCTCACCAGCCGATGAGGCCCATTTCTCCTTGAGCTTCGTTGAAGCTAGGCTCACAACTAGGATTCCAATTGGAACGTTGACATAGAAGATCGATCTCCAACCGAAACTCTGGACGAGGATACCGCCGATGACTGGGCCGGTCGTGAGCCCCACATAGACTGCCATTGCATTGATGCCTAATGCCTTGCCTCGTTCCCAGCTTTGGAACGATTGGGTCACGATAGCCGGGCTGTTGGCCGCGATGAAAGCTGCCCCAATGCCTTGAAGTGCTCTGAAGACGACGAGCTGAGATCCAGTTGCAGATGCGCCGCAGAGAATCGATCCTGCAGTGAAGATAATGAAGCCAAGAATGTAGGTGCGCTTTCTCCCCCTGAGGTCAGCTAGTCTTCCCGCGTTGATCAGGAGCACCGTCAGTACAAGTAGGTAGGCTAGGGATATCCAGACGACGGTTTCAAGCCCGATCATCATCGAAGATGCAATTGACGGAATAGCTATCGTGACGATGCTGCCATCGAATGGCGCCATGAAAGAGCCTATCGTTGTTACCAGCAGAACCATCCACTTGTAGCCTGATTCTGTTTCAGGTCTTTGAGTCACTAAGGTCATGTTTCTCATCGTTTGATCGTTGGGAGTGCAGAGGTTAGGCTGAGCGACAACATGGTTCCAAGAGTTAAACGATAGCGGATTTATGCCGTTTTAGAGGTTTGCGGTCTCGAGAAACTGGAAGCTGTTTCCAGTCGGGAAACTTGTCTTGGCAGCCAGGCCGAGAGGACGACCGGCAGCACCAGCCAGGCCGGCAAGACGTAGGTGGTGCACTTGCCTTGGCGTTCACGGCCCTGATCTCTTTGACGAATCCCCGCTTTTCGTCTGCTCATGCTCAATAATCGTTTGGCCAAGTCAGTCGGCTATCTAGCAAATAGAATGGCGGCGTAACTACTACCACTCGAAGCCCAGGCTCGCATTGTCGGAAGTTGCTTATTCGAGTGTTAGTGCTATGTTGTATCTGAGAGGTGACTAATGTATGGCAAGCAAGAGAAGTAGGGGAGCTAAGAAAGCGTGGACGGCTAGTAGAGATAAGAAGGTGGCGAGAGCACGCGAGAAGAAGAAAGAACGCAAAGCCCCCCTTTTTTGAGGGGGCGTATCCCCTTTGGCCGTCAAAGGAACTCTAGCAACAGGAGCCGGATTTGCATCCGGACCCGCATTGTCCCCCCGTTTGCAGAAGCGATCCGCACCCGCTACAATGCTTGTTTTCGGCTGAGTTTTCTCTCTTGCAGGTCATACAGGTCTTGGAATCAGATGACAATGACGATCCGCGGGCCCATGACACCTTCCTTTGGCTTAAAGCCATTACGTTACTAGGACGATGATGCCTGTTTTCCTTGGAAGGATACAAGGAAACCGTAGGCGTCCTTGTCACGTCATGGTTCGTCGTCGGACGTCGGAAGCTGCAAGAGGAAGCGTAGAAACGCCCAGTTTTCTCGTGTTAGAGGCTGTTTGTTTGTAGCGTACAGAGAACAGTTAACGTTAAGTTTATGTTAATTGTATGACAGTGTATGGGCTGGGAATTTTGTGGAGGAATACTACAGGAACAGCGAAGGCTACTATCAAGTGAAGAGAACGCCCAAGCGTGGAATCAAACGTCGCTGAGAAGAACTTTGGCTATGTGAACGACGCGAGTAGCAGCAACAACAGGAGAAGAGAATGACCCCTACTAGAGACACCACTTCAAGACAACAATCAACTATGCTTGACACCTACACCTGACACCTAGACCCCTACACGTCTACACTTAGGGACTCTCTAGACTCCCCGGGATGTCATCGTTCGTAAGAATCGTTGGAGCGGGAAAGAAGAAAAGATTTAGTTGTCGCGTTTCTTCCGTGGCTTCGCAGCAGCGAGCAGTTTGATTGATCGAGACATCGAACCCAGAATTGGGTTACTTCTGTTCATATTTCGAACTCTCCTTCGACTGCTGCGCCGAACCCCTTGGCTATTCTGAGTGAGAGCGTGATCTTCGTGTCGTAGTCGACCTTGTGAACTTCTGCATCTTTCAGGTCGACGTGTTCATGGTTATGAATTTCTCGTGCTTGATCTCCGTATAGTCTAAACTTGACGATCATGCTAGATCGCTCCCATCGCATGTAGCCTATGCCAGCACTCGTAACAGTGGGCTGTCTTGGTGAGAGCTTTCTTTTGTTGGTGACATTCCTTGCATTCAGGCATCTTGCTCAACCCTTGACGTACATGAGTTTCGTCTACGCCATATTACACTTGCCTAGAAAACCGAGAATTTCTGTTTCAGATCGACGCCACAAGATACACTGAGGGATAGCATCGCAAGTCCATGCCCAATTGGAGCAGAAGTTCGCTTCCGACCAGTATGCGCAGCGCGGACAGAACCTCAAGGCACTCTCTCACAACCACCGCTTTCGCGATTAAGAGTTAAATTGCCTGATAAACACTCTCCCCTGTTGTTGGAAGATTCTCTTTGGATATCGACAAAATACGTAAGGAATTCCCTATCACTGACAAATACGCATACTTCGATCACGCGGCCGTTGGACCACTCCCCAAGAAGACCGTTGAATCCGTCTGCCGGGTCACTGAGGAGAAATGCGAAGGAGATCTTCACTGGGAATCTTGGGAGGAAACCGCTGAGGCAGTGAGGCAATCAACCGCAAACCTGATTGGAGCAAAAGTCGAGGAGATCGCCTTGACATACAACACATCCGAGGGCATAGCCATCGTCGCAAACGGCCTGACATACGAGAAGGGATCCAACATAGTCACGTGTGACATGGAATTCATGTCAAATCTCTATCCTTGGCAGGCTCTCTCGAAACACCAAGGCCTACAATTGAAGGTGATCCGAAACCGAGACGGAATACTGCGAAGTGAAGATTTCTCCGAGGCAATCGACTCAAGAACGAGAGTCGTGGCAATTTCATATGTCCAGTACACAAATGGATTCAAGATCGACCTCGAGGAACTATCGAAGATCGCCCATGAAAATGGCGCCTGCGTCGTTACGGACGCGGTCCAAGCGCTCGGTCAAACGCCGGTTGACGTATCGAAGCTAGGCGTTGATTTTCTCGCAACAAGCGGTTACAAGTGGCTACTTTCACCGATCTCAACAGGTTTCCTGTATGTGAGACGTGAGCTGTTTGAGGAGCTCTGGCCCACGATTGTGGGGTATCGTTCCGACGAGAATTCGGAGGAGTTTGGATTTAGAGAATTCGAGCCAGCTCACACGGCGCGCAGGTATGAGGGTGGTCAACTGAATTTTCCAGGCTTTGCCGGAATGAAAGAATCCCTTGCTCTCCTCCAAGATGTGGGCATCAGCACGGTGCAAATGAGGATCCATGCTCTTGTCGACCGCATGATCGATGGGTTGAAGCGAAACACCAGCGTGCAAGTGAAAAGCTGCCTAGAGGAAGCCTTCAGATCTGGCATCGTCAGTTTGGCATGTCGTGAGCCTGATTTGGTTGCTGAGCGACTGCTGCAAAGAGGAATTGTAATCTCGGTCAGAGGTGGCAGGCTGAGAGTATCGCCGCACTTCTACAACACCGAAGGTGAGATCGACAAGTTAGTCTCTGAGCTGAACACTATCTAACGCTAGACCTCAAAGGGCAACTTGCTCTTTCTCTTGCGCTCGCTACACGGCCTTTGCGATATCATCGAGAGCTTCTGGGTTGTCTAGAGTAGAGAGGTCTCCCAGCTCTGTCTTGCCGAGCAGCTTGGATCTGATCAGTCTTCTTACGACTTTGCCTGAACGTGTCTTTGGTAGTTGCCTTACAAATCGCACATCTCTGGGTCTGAAAGTCTTCCCCATTACGTTTGCGACTTGGTCCTTGAGCGCTTCTCTGAGGTTCTCGCTTGCTTCGACGTTGGGTTTGAGGACTACGTAACATGTGACTTCCTCGCCTTTCACTTCGTCTGGGACTCCGACGGCTGCGGCTTCTGAGACGCTCGGATGCTCCATGAGTGCCGACTCAACTTCTGCTGGGCCTACGCGCCTGCCTGAGACTTTGATCGTGTCGTCTGCTCTGCCTAGTACGAACCAGAATCCGTCTTTGTCCACGAGTGCCCAATCAGCATGATACCAAATGTTCGGCCATCTGGACCAGTAGGTCTCGATATACCTTTGCGGGTCGTTCCAGAATCCTTTGGTCATAGACGGGCATGGCTTCTTCATGACGAGGTAGCCCACCTCTTCTCGCACTGATTGTCCTTTCTCGTTGAAGACATCCATGTCCATTCCGAGGCCGGGTCCCCCCACGGTGCAGGGTTTCAGTGGGGAAAGCGGAGAGGGTGTTAGGTGAGGTGCAATGAGTTCGGTGCCACCTGAGATATTGATGATCGGGCATCTCGAACCACCTATCTTCTCGAAGAACCAGGTCCATGATTCTGGGTCCCAAGGTTCGCCGGTGGAGCCCAGTATCCTGAGGCTTGAGAGGTCGTTACCCGTAATGTGCTCGTCGCCATACTTCATGAGCAGTCTAACAAGGGTTGGTGAGATCCCAAAGATGGTTATCTTGAAGTCGTCGATGATCTTCCACAGTCTGTCTGGGCGTGGATAGTCGAACGCGCCTTCGAATAGGAACACGGTGCTTGCAAGATTCAAGACGCCGATGAGCATCCATGGACCCATCATCCAGCCAATGTCGGTGACCCAGAAGAAGACATCATCATCCTTCGTGTCGAAATGGTATCCCACATCTTTCGTGCATTGGATTAGCGGCCCGATGTGTGTGTGCACGGTTCCTTTCGGCTTGCCAGTGGTTCCTGAGCTGTAGAGTACAAGAGACACGTCCTCAGAATCCAACTGAGCTGATGCGCACTCTTTAGACTGGTTCTTGACTAGGTCATCCCACCATATGTCACGAGCGCTTGACCAAGGCACATCGATCTTGAGCCGCTTGTAAACGATCACGTGTTTGATGCTCTTCACGAGATCGGTTGCGGCGTCTGCCTCCTTCTTGACGTGAAGACTCTTTCCTTTTCTGAGTGTTCCGTCTGCTGTTACTAGGATCTTTGCCTGAACATCATTGAGTCGTGACGCGACCGCTGAAGCCCCGAAGCCTGAGAATATCGGTACGCATATCGCTCCGAGCTTGAACGCGGCGAACATCGCGATTGGCACCTGTGGAGACATCGGCATATAGAGCCCGATGGCATCACCCTTCCTTACGCCTAGGCTCTTGAGGCCATTTGCGAACCTATTCACTTCATCACATAGACTCCTGTACGAGAGTTTCCTAACTTCTCCGTCTTCACCTTGCCAGATGATGGCCGTCTTGTCTCCTCTCGTTCTCGCGTGCCGGTCGATGCAGTTGTGAGTGATGTTGAGTTTCCCGCCAACAAACCAGCGGGCCCACTGAATCCCTTTCGAGGTATCCAGCAATTTCTCGTAGGGCCTGAACCATTCGATGTTTAGATCCTTCGCAGCTGCATCCCAGAACCATTCGATATCATCTATGGATCGTCTGATTAGTTCGTCGAGGGTGCGTATCTTATGCTTCTGCATGAACCTCGTGATGTTGCTATTGTCGACGTATCGGCCCGTCGGTCTCCAGACGACTGACATCTCGATTCCTTTCTTCGGGTTTAGCGTGTTGAGTATTTAGTATTTCCAGATCTCGACTGCCCCAGTGGGTTCGCTCCAACAGTGCTATCCCCCTACTTGCGGCATGAGACTCGTTCTATCGCATCTTCAATCAAAGCCTTTTATTGCATGTCAATGCTCGGATCGTTCCGTCCGGAGTGTCAATGGAATGAGTGGAGCGCAGAAGATAGAATATCCACCGCATCTTAGGGAGATTCTGGAACGTGCTCTGAAGGATACGGAAGGATTCTGGGGCGAAGCCGCCCGTGAGCTCCATTGGTTCAAGCCTTGGGATCGTGTCTTCGAATGGAAGTATCCGAATTTCAAATGGTTCACCGGAGGGACAACGAATCTCTCTTACAATTGTCTGGACCGTCACGTTCTGGAGAAAGGAAGAGGTAACAAAGCCGCGGTTATCTGGGAGTCGGGAGAGACAAGCGAAACCAGAGTTCTCACGTACAGCGAGCTGCTGGATGACGTGAAGAGGTTGGCTGCTGCTCTGAGGGCTCTAGGCGTAGAGAAAGGTGACAGAGTCACAATCTGCATGCCGATGGTTCCAGAAGCAGCCGAGGCAATGCTAGCGTGTACCCGGATCGGAGCTATTCACTCTGTGGTCTTCGGCGGCTTCGGAGCCGCGGCTCTGGCTGAGAGGATAGTGGATGCGGGTTCCAAAGTCCTGCTGACTGCTGACGTGGGCTACAGGCGAGGCAAAGATGTTGGGCTCAAGGAGGTTGTTGACGAGGCCCTAGAGACGCCCAGTCAAATCCAGAAAGTTGTGCTCCTCAAGAGAGCCAAAAAAGAGCCCAACATGAAGAAAGGGAGAGATTTGTATTGGGATGAAGCGCTCGAAGCTGGCAAGTCAGAGAAGACCGATCTCGCTCCGGTTGAGTCGAATGAACTAGCGTTCATACTCCACACGTCAGGCACTACAGCGAAGCCGAAGGGAACAGTGCAACCTCACGGCAGTTACCAAGTCTACATTCACTCCATGGGCAAATGGGTCTACAACATGAGTGATCGAGACATCTGGTGGTCGACGTCAGACATCGGATGGATCGTTGGCCACAGCTACGTCGTCTATGCGCCGTTGCTCTTCGGCTGCACCACCCTCATGTACGAAGGCGTCCCGGATTACCCAGCGCCGGATGTCTGGTGGCGTATAGTAGAGAAGCATCGAGTCAGCAAGATGTGGATCTCTCCAACAGGCGTCAGGGCTCTGATGAAGTTCGGTGATGAGTATCCTGCCAAACATGATCTCAGTTCGATCAACCTCGTAGTCTGCGCAGGCGAGGTCCTCAATCCCGCAGCTTGGAAATGGTTACAGCAGACTGTGCTGAAGGATAAGGTGCCCGTAATCGATCACATGTGGCAGACCGAGAGCAGTGGCCCGATGGTCGGCAACCCTGTAGGTATCGCGATGCTGCCGGTCAAACCCGGCTCGGCAACGATACCGTTGCCTGGGATCGAAGCGGACATCGTAAACGAAAGTGGCGAGTCGCTTCCAGTGAACGCGAAGGGAACCTTCGTTTGTCTACGTCCTTTCCCGGGGCTGACCCCGTCCTTGTGGAGGGATCACGATCGATACGTGAAGGACTACTGGGATCGTATTCCGCGCCGCTACTATACGGGAGATGCGGCTCTGCGAGATGAGGACGGGTACATCTGGTTCCTCGGTAGGATGGATGAAGTCATCAAGATAGCCAGTCATCGAATCGGTACGATCGAGATCGAGAGCACGCTCGTAGGTCACCCGGCCGTGGCTGAAGCAGCTGTCGTAGGCAAGCCAGATCCAGTGAGAGGGGAAGTCGCAGCGGCCTTCGTTGTTCTGAAAGCCGGTTATGCTCCGAACGACGAGTTGAGGAAGAGCCTCAAAGCACTTGTACGGAAATCACTTGGCAAGATCGTTGTAGTTGATGACATAGACTTCGTGGATATGCTTCCCAAAACTAGGAGTGGCAAGATTATGAGGCGTCTCATAAAGGCCGTGATTACGGGAGAGCCGCTTGGTGACTACTCCACAATAGAAGACCAGGGATCCATAGAGGAGATAAGGAAAGCCGCCGAAGCACTCATGGCTGGCCTGAAGAGGAAAGCTTGACCCAACCATTCGCGACTCGTGCCAAACGCTCGCTACTTGGTCAGTCGTAGTATCTCATTCTGCAATCGGGCCTTTGACTGGGCGAGCTGTTTGCGTCTTACGCGCTGGCGGCTGCTAGTCTTCCTCAGGCTGATGGATCGTCTTCTCAGTAATCTCAGAGTCTCTCTTGGTGCGGGAGATCCAATAGATCTCTTACGCATCACAACAGCCCCAAGAGTCTGAGCCCAAGACAGCTCAGCTTTCAGCTTGCCGATTCGATCACGAACGACCGGTTCTGCTTTCCGACACACGAGTTCAAGCCACACATCCGCTTCGTTCGACCCGCTTTGAGAGAACTCGCTTGCAGCCGATGCCACGAGCTGGTGGGCGAGACGGAACGGGAGTCCGAACTTGGTTGTCAGTGTGTTGGCAATTTCCGTGGATGCGGTCATGATAAGGTCTGCACGGTCTGCTGTGATGTCTGCGACCTCAATCTGGGAGATCAGGATACGAACAATCGATGTTGCGTCTTGTGTGGCCTTTGATGATGCCCAGATGATTGGAGTAATCTCCTGCAAGTCTAGGTTGTAGCTCATGGGAAGAGAGTGAAGGATTGTCGCGATCTGCGAAAACGCCCCGATGGGCAAAGCGCACCTTGCGCGAACGAGTTCGATTACGTCCGGGTTTTTCTTCTGTGGCATGATACTGCTCGCAAAGGAGAGATCTTTGGGTAGCTGCAGGTGACCGACTTCCGGCGTTGTGTTGAAGATCAGATCCTCCGCAAGCCGACTAATATCGACTGACAACGTCGCCATGTTGGCCACAAATTCGAGCGCGAAGTCTCTGGAGCCTACTGCGTCCAGTGAATTCTCGACAAGATCGTCGAACCCCAAGAGTGCAGCAACCGTGTCTCGGCTAACTGGGATGCTAGTGCCTGCAAGAGCACATGCTCCCATCGGGGACAAATTGAGGCGATTGTAGGAGTCCTCAAGCCTCTGAAGGTCACGGGCGATTGCATCGTGAAAAGCCATCAGGTAGTGCCCGTAAGTTGTTGGCTCAGCAGGTTGCATGTGTGTCCTGCCAATAAACAGCGTCTTCGAATGTTTGCCGATCATCTTCTGCAACTCAGCCAGAAGTGCAATGAGCAAGTCGATGAGCTGGAGGAGCTCTGTTCTAAGACGCATCCGTATGGCTGTAGCGACCTGATCGTTTCGGCTCTTCGCCAGCTGAAGATTCCCGCCGGCGGGGCTGCCTGCTCGTCTAATCACTACTTCCTCAATGGTCACGTGCACGTCCTCGGCGCTCGGGGTCTTGGGCATCGCGCGCATTTTCGCAAGCACTTTCAAAATTCTGCGAGCGTGATCCCGAGTTATGATGGATTGGCGTGCGAGCATGACGACATGCGCCCGATTGATCTCGACCACGGATTCGAACAGATATCTGTCAGATTCCATGCTGGAAACGAAGCTTCGAGCCTCTCTTCGAGCCGGCCCGAGTCTGGGGCCTCGGTATAGCAGCGACACAGGACTCTCTTCTCCTTGGGCACCATCTGATGATGATTAGGCGCTTTGTCTCTTCTGCAGTACGCTGGTAGCTCATACAAACGTCAGATGCTAGCTTCGCTTCATGGCTCGAAGGCGCTCCTAGGATTCCAAGTCTACGGATTCGCTTTGGATTGGCTCGGTATGATGGAGACGATAGGAGGGGCTTGCTTCTTGGTCTCGATTTTGGCCTTGTGTGCAACCTGCGATGGTAGCCCCCAGATCTGGATGAATCCGACAGACCATCCTTGATCGAACCTAGAGCCTTTCTCATACGTTGCGAGGTTGGCATCATAGAGCGACATCGGCGACGAACGGCCTACGACGATGGCAAGTCCCTTGTAGAGTTTCAAACGGACTACCCCAGTCACTCGTTCTTGGGTTTTCTCTATGAATGCGTCAAGATCTTCGCGTAGCGGATCGTACCAGAGTCCCGTGTAGACGAGGAATGCCCATTGCTGTTCCACGTGTTGCTTGAAGTACAGTTCGTGTTTCGTCAACACACATTTCTCAAGGTCATGGTGGGCCTCCAGAAGCACAATTGCAGCCGGGCATTCGTACACTTCCCTTGACTTGATGCCGACGAGACGGTCTTCGAGATGGTCGATTCTGCCTATGCCGTGGCGTCCCGCGATCGCGTTTAGGCTCTCGATCAGTTTCGCCGGGCTCAATGGCTTCCCATTTAGAGCGACAGGTCTGCCTTGGTCGAACTCGATTTCAAGATACTCAGGTTCGTCGGGGGCTTTCTCTGGAGGAACTGTCCACTCATAGACATCGGCTGGCGGCTCGAGACTTGCATTCTCAAGAATGCCTGATTCCACAGATCGTCCGAATAGGTTTTGGTCGATGCTGTAAGGGCTGTCTAGAGTCACGGGGACTGGAATGCCCTTCTGGTTTGCGTATTTGATTTCCTCGGCTCTTGTCATGTTCCACTCGCGAATAGGCGCAATGATTCTAAGGTCCGGGGATAGTGACTTTACTCCTACATCGAATCTGACCTGATCGTTGCCTTTGCCCGTACACCCGTGCGCTACTGCACTAGCTTTCTCCTTGCGGGCAACCTCGACGAGTTTCTCTACGATGAGCGGTCGAGCCAACGCGGTGCTAAGCGGGTATTTGCCTTCGTACAGTACGTTGGCTTTGATTCCCGCGAATGCATAGTTCTTGGCAAACTCGTCCTTCAGGTCGACATAGTGGTGTTTGATAGCGCCGGCCTTCAACGCTTTCAGCTCGATCGCCTGAAAATCGTCGCCTTGGCCCACATCAGCAGTGAAGGTGATGACTTCAGCGTCGTACTTTTCCTTGATCCAGGGGATGGCCACCGACGTGTCGAGGCCACCAGAATAGGCAAGAATGACTCGTTCCACCATCTCGTTTTCACTCGTTCATGTTTCAGTAATTGAAACCGCATAGAGCATATGGAATCATTAATAAGCCTTAGGGAGGCACCAACTGTTTCCGCATGACCTCGCCTGTTTGCTGTTAGAAATCCTTGATATATGTGCTCCTCTCAGCACTTGAGTGATCGTCTTGCCAGACCTAGACGAGATCGATAAGAAGATTCTGAAAAAGCTGCAAGAAGATGCCCGAATCTCATTCAAAGAGATCGCTAAAGAGGTCGGAACAAGCGAAGCCACGGTATTCGTCAGGGTCAAGAAGCTTCAGAAGAGCGGGGTCATCAGGGGCTTCAGGGCAATTCTGAATCCTCCGAGTATCGGAAAGCAGGTGACTGCATTCGCGCTCGTCAAGGCGGAACCCAAGTCTTATCCGAGAATGCTCGCACAACTGATGAATCTCGAGGACATCTGCGAGATTCACGATGTCACCGGTGCCTACTACTCCATCCTTAAGTTGAGGACAACCAACTCCGAACAGCTGGCAGAGATACTCGACAAGATTGGCGAGATCGAAGGCGTCGCTGGAACAGAAACCGTCATCGTTCTCAGAACGATCAAGGAAGAGACATCTATCAAGCTGTGAAGTTCTCTAAGAACAGACCGAGCGGGCACTGTGTGTGCCTTCTCGATCAGTACAGAATTCCCCTGAACTATTGCCAATAATCTTTATTTTAGGGCCGCTGGGTCAGTGCTGTCGATCCCGCGGTAGCTCAGCCTGGTAGAGCTTCCGAGCCAGGTGAACAGCCTGACGGAGACGCTGTAGACCTGCGCCCATGGCGCGGGCCGCTCAGCCTATCAGGCGGACAACGGAAACCGGAGTGTCGCCTGTTCAAATCAGGCCCGCGGGACCACGCTTCTTCTTCGGGAATTGTCGCCGCACGAAGTCCAACAAAGGTACGAGGCATCGGCCTCCCTTGAGAGGAGGGCTTCGCTGACGACGGTCCGCATCAAACCGCTGCAACGCTCTCACGGAACATTCAAGGAGGGAACCAAAGGCATTCGAGCCATCAAGAATGCTGATACCTCGATCTTGGATGGCCAACGCATCTACAAAAAGCACATATGCCCACACCAAGGCTTGAACGGTAAGACACTCGGACAGGCGGCAGGACTCGAACTAAGCTTAGGTCCGAACAAGTCCGAATCACTCATCAAGAAAGCATCGAAATCGTAATCAGCGGCACAAGAAGCATCTTGATCTCACGTATCGGGCGTGCTGTTCTATGCCTCGGGGCCTTGGGATTTCTGCTGCTGAGTTTCTTCACTAACCTCGCTTCTCTGCATCCCGTTGTTCATTCCCCCAAATCTTGGCATGTGCCAAGCGAGGCTGAATCTCAGACGAGCCGCTCTGGGATATTCCTTGAATCATGCGACACACTTGGCGTTAGATGGAATTTCTGGAGCCTACGTTCTACCCGCGGATACCGTATTATCTCCTCGAGCTCAAGATCGTTCGCGAGTTTCCGTTCAATCCTTGAAATGCGGTCCTTCAGTTGACAGATGTTGCTTTCGGTAGAAAACGAGGACATGACCGCGGGATGGCAACTCACTCCAGCATCGCTTAGGTTTCTGAGCGCTTCTAGTTGCTGTTTGAAGCCTTCGCTGTTGGCTCCCGTGAGTTTCTCAAACTCATCCTCGCATGATCCCTTGAGTGAAACCCGCACATGGAGACACCGAAAAGCGGCCAGTTCAGCGCAGTAGGTTGAATCCGCTCCGAGCAGTATGCCATTTGTCTCAAGTATGAATCGGAATCGGCGTTGCCCTTCGATCTCGGTGAGTACGCTCAAGAGGTGGGATCTTCCAATCGTGGGCTCGCCTCCGCTTAGTCTCATCTGAACAAAACGTCTTCCAATGGCTACCCGCAGGAGTTTCTGAGCGGCTGCCGCAGGCGCAATGAATTGTCCTGATGAATCAGGTCGTTCCAAGATGCTTTCGGAAACCCAACAGAACTTGCAGAGCATGCCGCATCCAACGACATCGGCAGTTGCGATGCCACCATACCATCGATCCGCTCGGAAACGATAGTACTTTCTGAGTTGTCCTTGTTCGGTATCGCTAATAACAATCGACTCGATCGCACGGTGACGAGAAAGCGCATCGTACATGATTGCCAAAACGCAGTCTTCAGGGAGCCGCCCCTATCTAGCTTACTACCATTGTGAAAGCATGCCTGGGAAACAGGCCCTTTCTCTACACTTTGTACAGATAGAGAACGTGCAGCCCCAAGGGGACTTGAATAAGCTCGACCCGCGCCGGTGTCCAGTCAGGAATCGAGAAGTCGTGTGATACGACACGAGCTCCACTAGGTAGTTCTCTTTCAAGTTTCTTACGCAGAGCCTCGTTGACCGAAGGCAGAAGGTACATCGTTACAATATCCGCATTCGAAAGGTCCGTCTGGAAGAGGCTCTCTCTTAGGGCGTGCAGGTTCGGTTTCAGTGAGGCTACGCTGTTGCGTATGATAGCGTATCGTTCGGGGTGAAGCTCCACGCCGAGTGCTCTAGCACCGAATTCGCTGGCGGCGGTCATCACAATCCTTCCGTCACCAGCACCGAGGTCGATCAGTCGCTCGCCGGGCCTTGTGTCGGCAAGGCTCAGCATCCTCCGTACTATCGGTCTCGGGGTTGGAACGAATGGCACATCCAAGCCGGTGTCGGTCATGACTTTTCCTACCTGACAACTTGCGTTCTCATAGATAACTTTGTCAGATCTCAACACGGAGTTCGAGACAGAGTCGAACCTTCAGCTTCACGCATTCTAGGAATAGAGGTAGCTGGCGCCCTGGGCGGGATTCGAACTCGCGGATCAGCCATCCTGATCTCCCGCGTCGATGGCGTGACAGGCCATCATCCTGGACCGCTGAACGACCAGGGCGTCTTAGTTGCCAGCGCGCATCTGAACCCGCGGCGGACACATTAAACGTTTTTGGGTCTATATTGCAGGTTTCTCAGCAGATTCGCGGCACTGGATCACCAAGCGGCTTTGCGAGAATTCTCTTTCCACCGACTGAGGTCTCGACGGCGACGATGTCGAATTCACGGGTGGCATAGCCGATGATTTCGGCCTCTCTTCCGTGGTCCGTGTCTCTCAACCTCGCGAGAACCTGATTAGCTTTCTCAGGTACGACTGCGAGTGCCATCTTTCCCTCGTTGCCAACTTCAAGCGGATCGAGGCCCAGCATCTCACACGCTGCTCGAACGCCCGTGTGGACCGGTATCTTCTCATCTCGGACGAGGATGCCGACCTTTGACTTCTCGGACCATTCATTCAGCAAGTTCGCAAGCCCTCCCCGAGTCGGATCCTTCATGCTCACCACACCTCCGACTTCCAGGGCTTGCGCAATCATGTGATTCAGAGGCGCAGCATCTGACTGTACTTTTGTCTCGAACCCATATCCTTCGCGAGCGGAGAGCACGGCTACTCCGTGGTCGCCTATGGCGCCTGAGAGAATGATCTGATCACCTGGCCAAATATTGGAGTCGAGCAACCATTCCGCGCGGAACTCGCGAGATTTCCTAACCTCATCTAGGTTCTTGTCAAGAAATGGGCTTCTGCGGCCTACGCCCGAACAATTCACCATGAACTTGTCGAGAGCACCACGCTCTACGACTTTCGTGTCGCCTGTTATCACAGAAACTCCGGCCTCCTTGCACGTCTCGCTCATGCTGGCGAGTATCCGTTCGAGGTCGGCGAATGGGAATCCTTCTTCACAGACGAATCCTGCGGCGAGCGCTAGGGGCTCAGCCCCTAGTGCAGAAATATCATTCACCGTCCCAGATACGGCCAGCCTTCCAATGTCTCCTCCCGGAAAGAAAAGCGGTTTCACAGTGTACGAGTCGGACTTGAGGACTATCCCATTGATTACGGCGGCGTCGTCAAGTGCTTCGAGCGGTACCTCTGCCGTGCTCCCGCCAAGGTGTTTGAGTATATACCGCTTGATGAGTGCGTCCATCGCGGACCCGCCGGCACCGTGGGCCATTGACACATACTCATCGGTCAAACTGAACCACCTCAAATCCAAGGAATTCTCAGTGAGCGAGATTCGCTATCGTTCGTCAGGCATAGCCGATAGACCTACCGCCCACATATAGTCTGCGCGTCGCGCCAGCGATAACTGCCGACAGATCGCCAAGTGAGCCTGTTCGCAACAACCTCATAAATCGGAGATCGCGATTGGCTTCTGGACGCGGATCCATCATGACGCTGAGTGTGCAAAGCGAGCCAGGAGAGATCTTCGACATAGAGCTTGACGAGAACTTGAAGCGTGCAAACGATCTCATAGCCGAAGAGAATCGAAAACAACTGCGGAAGCACGGCATCCGTGCGATCGACGTGATGGGATCGGTCGGAGCCGGAAAGACCTCTCTGATCGAACAGCTTGTCCGACTGTTGAAGGGGCGATACCGGATTGCGGCTTTCAAGGGTGACCTCACGTCCAAGATCGATTCTGAGCGCATAGGGAGCCTTGGAATTCAGGCTGTTCAGATCAACACCGGCCGCGAGTGTCATCTCGACGCGAACTTGGTAAGGAAGGCGCTTGGGAAGCTCGACTTGACAGCTCTTGACTTGCTCTTCATCGAGAATGTTGGGAACCTTATCTGTCCAGCAGATTTTCCACTTGGCTCGGACAAGAGAGTAGTCGTGATTAGCGTTACTGAGGGCCCGTATATGGTAGTGAAGCATCCGTTCATCTTCGCAGAGGCTGACGTTGCTGTCATCAACAAGATCGATCTTGCTGCGCCCATGGGCGTCGACACGGGCAAACTTGCTGGCGACGTGCGCAACATAAATGCGAGAACATCGGTCGCCCTCGTCAACTGCAGGACTGGCGAAGGCGTAAAGGAAGTTGCCGCCGCATTAGGCATCAAATCGGCCTCGTAAGCCAACATAAATGCTGAGAGTCCATGCATGAATTCTCAAGGACCAGCCAGATCGTAGAGGTAGTGCTAAGCGAGGCAGAGAAACAACACGCAGTGAAGGTTATCGAAGTTGAGCTTGAGATCGGCGATTTGACGTTCCTCGGAATCGAGCAGGTCAGGTTCTCATACAAGATTCTTACCGACAAGACGATCGCGAAGAACTCCAAATTAAAGATCAATCCGGTACCGGGCCGTGGCAAGTGTGAGAGCTGTGGGTACGACGGGCCATTATCATATCTAGACGACAAGCAATTCCACATAGTCGTGCCCACATTCAACTGTCCACAGTGTAGCAAGCCTCTCTCGATATCAGCTGGTCGGGAATGTGTCATAAAGCGAATACGGATTAGGAAATAGCTGGAACCCGGCAAGCGTGACCATGACCCGACCCGACGACTTTGGTGACTATAGAATCAAGGGACCTTCCGGTACACTTAAGCAAGGCAGGAATTGTCAATAATGAGTGAGGCAGGGTAGGCACATGGCTGACTCTGCCTGAACGAGCACAGAGCGTCCTGATCGAACTTGACCCAACTCAAATACCCCATACTTGTTGGCAGGTAATATGGCCCAATCAAAAGACAAGCTCAGAGCTTTCTTTGACCCTCGCTCCATAGCAATAGTCGGTGCTTCTCCCATTGCCAACAAAGTCGGGAACATAATTGCCCACAACCTCATAGAGAACAAGCAAAGGGGCCTCCTCAAGGCCGAGCTTTTCCCTATCAACCCAAGATATACCACTATCCTGGGGCAGAAATGCTATGCGTCTCTGCGTGAGCTTCCCCAAGATATTGAAACGCTAGTTATCGTTATCCCTGCTGACGGCGTTCCAGGTGTTATCGAAGATGCCGCCTCCAAGAACGCCAAGGCAGCAATTGTGATTTCATCAGGTTTTCGGGAAGTAGGCAACACCGAACTTGACGAGAAATTAACCAAAGTGAACACGGAGACAGGAATCAGGATCATCGGACCGAATTGCTTAGGAATATATGATCCGTATTCTGGAATGGACACACTCTTCCTCCCTGAAGTCAAGATGCTCTCAGATGGCAGAGAAGTCGTGGCAACGCCACGTCCTCTCCCAGGGTACATTTCCCTAATCAGCCAAAGCGGAGGATTCGGCGTCGCGGCGCTCGACTACATGGCCGGCAGCATGATGGGCGTGCGAACATTCGTGAGCCTAGGCAACAGATGCGATGTGGACGAGCAGGAATTGCTGGATTTCTTCAGCCAGGATGAGAAGACGAAGGTCATTCTGCTCTATATCGAGGGCCTCAAGGGAGGGCGAGAATTCGTTGATGCTGCACGAAGATTCACGAAGAGTAAACCGATAATCGCTTTCAAATCTGGCAGGACTGAAGCAGGTGCTCGGGCAGCGGCTTCGCACACGGCAGCACTGGCTGGGGTCGACAAGATCTACGACGCAGCATTCGCTCAATCCGGAGTCGTGAGATCCCAAACGCTGGAAGAATTCTTCGACATGGGCAGAGCTCTGCAATTTCAGAAGCCGGCGTTTGGAGACCGCATATCAATCCTCACGAACGCGGGCGGGCCAGGGGTAATTGCAGCTGACGCCTGTATCGAGTCAGGTTTGAGGGTCGACAGCCTCTCTGAGATCACTCTCAGAAGACTTGAAGAGATGAAAGCCAAGGGCGAGCTGCTCGGAATCATGACAGGATCCAACCCGCTGGACCTTTCAGGTCAGGGAACAAGTGAGATGTTCGCGAAGGTGTTGCGAATTCTGATGGATGCCCCCGAGGTTGACGGAGTCTTAGTCATGCCGTTTCACCAAGCACCACCCATTCTCGACGATGTAGTCCAGGCGATCGCCGAGACTCACAGGGGCTACACAAAACCCATCCTTGCATGTGATGTCGGGGGAACTGAAATGGCAGAGGAGTTCCGTACACGTTTTGAGAAGTATGGCATTCCAGCCTATGAAACGCCGGAAAGAGCTGCGAGGGCCATGTATGCCCTTGCAAGATACGGCAAATACATACAGTCTACGATCAGCCCTCAAAGAGAGCAACAATAGGGTTCTCATACGAAACTAGACGTCAAGAATGATTCTCTCCATACCAGAGTATACGTTCATGCGCCGCCCCTTTGCATAGCAGCAGAGAGTGATCCCCGTCTTCTGTGCCGCGAAAACCCCGGAATAGATAGGCCCTCTTATCGACACCGTGACCGGGATTCCGACCCGGGCAGCCTTTATCACTTCATCGGCTGATTGCCTCCCGGAGCCCACTAGAACTACCTGCGAAGAATCAAGTCCGGTCCTAATGATTCCCCCGAGGGTCTTGTCAACAGCGTTATGGCGGCCGACGTCTTCGAAGAAGACTTTCATCTCGCCCGCCAAGAAAGCTGCCGCGTACTGAAAGCTTCCGATCTCTCTGAACTTCCTTGAGTGTTCATTGAACTTGCCCATCATTGCTGCAATCTGGGAGGCAGAGACACGGAGTTGAGACTTGACAAATGGTTTGTCGATCCTATCCAGCAATCGATGAAAGTCCTCCGAGGATCCACACGCTGTCGTTAGGACTCTGATTACTTTCGCCGCATCTGTCCTGACTACTGCACGTGGTCTCGTGCGTACATGCACACTCGTTGTTTCGTCACTGCAGGTTACGTCTACTATGTCCGAGTAGGACCTGAGTATGCCTTCCCCAATGAGGTATCCTACTGCTAGCTCAGGCTGAGCGTTGGGCGTGGCAAAAAGCGTTGCCACTGGTTCTGTGTTGACATAGATTGTCACCGGAGTCTCCACGGCTGCTTGCTGTGAAGTGACCTCATCTCTATGCGAGGTCAAGTCGATCTTTCTTACAGTCACGGTTTCAGTAGACTTCATCAATCATATCTGCCTCAAATGTCATCTGACTTGCATGGAGCACGAGCTTACTTGCGCTCATTCCGGGACAGAGACTATCTCATTACTCCTGAGGGTTTCATCTTTACGGTGATTGGAAATCTCCATCCTGCCGAGCGCGTCATTGCGTACTTGAAGTATATTCCGGATGAACGGGGTAAGTGGGGACTAGGCCGTTCCCGATACCGCAGAGCGTTAGCGACCTACAACGTTCCGTCAGTCATGGATTCAATGGGTTTCCTCCGTGAAAAGGCTCCGCAATATGTCTTCAAATCCAGCGTGGACGGAATCTCTCTGCCTGCTGTCCCGATAGATAGAATAGCTGTGCACATCTGTCCCGAGACAAGGCTGCTTGAGCTGCAGAACTCCCAAAGCCGAGACGAACTTGAGAGCAAGGCTGTCAGACTTGCACGATTGATCTCGGAAGAAGCGGGTCTGCCGCCAGAGTCTCTTGGCCTAACCGGGTCAATCCTGCCTCGTATACACAGCTCTGCGTTCTCTGACATCGATCTCGTTGTCTATGGGTTCGACAATGCTCTTCGCGTCAAGACCTTCTTGCGAGCGCTGAAGGATTTACCCTCAAGTGTGATTCGGAGGCTGGCTGGAGCGTCTAAGGAGAAGTGGATAGGTGAGAGGCTGAAATCAACACGATTGACGCGACAGGGTATCCTGACTCTATTTGAACGGAAATGGAACATCGGGTCTTTCGAGGGGAGAGAATTCTCAGTTCATGCGGTTCACACGGAGATAGAAGTCCGAGGACACTATGGCGACGAACGGTATACGCCACTCGGAATCATCGATGCCAGTGCGAGGATAGCAGGGGTCAAAGAGAGCATGTTCATGCCTGCCGCGTACCAAGTTGAGCACGTGGACCTGAAGGGTAGCCACGCGGTATCGATGGTGGATCGGATAGTGAGTTACGAAGGGCTGTACGCAGATGTGGCTGTGGAAGGCGAAACGGTCTCATGTAGAGGTAAGCTAGAGAGTGTCACCTCATCGTCTGGGATTAGTCACAGGATCTTGATCGGCTCGCCCGAGGCGGGAGGAACAGACTACCTGTTGCCCTTCACGAGTTGATGTCACCTGGATCATTTCTTGGCTTCTTGAACTACGAATCTCGCTATCTCGTCGGCTATGCGTAGATTCGTGGTAGTCTGCAACCCTTTCCAGCCGGGCTGAGAATTTACCTCATGCACAAGCAGACCCCGTTCGCTCTCCATGATGTCGACACCCGCGATCTTGCATCCTAGTGTTTCCGTCGCCTTCACGGCGAGTGCTTCCACTTCTGGGTCGACTTGGAACCTCTTTGGCGTTGCCCCTCTGCTCACATTTGTCTTCCAAGAGCTTGAGACCCTGAAAATGCCTGCCGCAACCTTTCCTCCGATCACGAATGTTCGAATGTCGCGGGTTCCGTGGCGGATAAACTCTTGAACATACAGGACATGTCTGTAGAATCTCAGTGTTCTCATGACGCGTTCGGCGATGTCCTCATCGCGAATCCTGGCAACCCCGATGCCTCTGGACCCGAAGACCGGCTTGATCACAGCCTCGCCTCCAAAATCCCGGTACGCCCGCATGGCTTCACCGACGTCTTGTGTTACGACTGTCTTTGGTACCGGAATGCCATGCTCGCTGAGTAAAGCGAGAGCGTAGTACTTGTCAACCGCCTTCTCAATTGCGGCTGGTGGATTGATGATCAGCATTCCGTGTCTGGCAAGCTTGTGCAGTCCATCCATTTGGAAGATTATTTCATCTAGTGATCCCCTTCCAATCGGCCTCACGAGGATGGCGGACAATTCGCGTAGGATGTCAGTCTCCCCCAAAGAGAATTCGGGAACTGCCCCGATTCGCGCGGTCACGTCATCGAAACGAAATGGTACGGGCTCGATGCCCTGGCGAACGAACGCCTCCTTGAGTCTTGAAGAGCACCAGGCGTCTTGGGCGCGGGTCATGATGCCGACTTTCAAGCGAGAAAAACTCCGAGAAGTGTTATTATTTACGAGCGCCTTTTTTGAGTTTGCGTGGTCCTATGGCGCTGGAGGTTCCTATTTCCGCTCTTGAGGGTGCTCTTAGAGAGCCGTGTGTTGGTAAGTGGTTGTCTAATCTGACCGTGGAGACGAGGCCGACTTACCTGTCGAATCTGCGCGGGTTCTTGGAGAGAGATCTTCTGTTCTTGTTCAGCTAATCTGTCCTTGATTCGATCTCCTCAGCGACAGTAGGCATGGTTCATGAACCTCGGAGAGATGAACCTGCCCAAGCTGAGTGTATATCACTTGCGAGGCGCGTCGAGCGCCGAGCCCCTTAACCGCGACCGTGACCACGATTACACCCGTAAGTGGCGGATTCAAAATAGGGAGCCTTTCAGAACCAGAGTTGTCGGCAGACGGAGCAGTACCAGTTGCCGCCGTTACGATGATGGGAGGTCAACGTGTTACACCGGGTGCAGAATTGAATCCTCACGGTTTCAGGCAGCTGGACCGTCAAGCCAACCCACTCCTCATAGACATGTATAACTCACAGGGAGAACTATATGATCCTGCTTGACAGATTGACACCATTGTGGCAATCGACGCAGTTCATCAGCTAGGCCACTCCTGAACTTCTTCCATGCCGCTGAGTTCGTAGCAGTGGGTGCTGCCGGCACAGCGGACTACGATGATTGAATCTGCTGAGTGCTACCGTTTGCGTCCCCTGAGTTTGCGCTGAAAATAAAGCCCAGGGGCTCAGACAACACTCGTGCTGTTTATTCCCTTGTCTCCCTTATCGGCCTTATCGGCGTCGGCTCCGGCTTGTTTGGCCCTCCTACTGTTCCAAAAGCCGAGACGCTCGGGATTCCTACTGTTCCTAAAGCGTCGATGGGGATGTACCAGTCGTCTGTGAGATACGTAGGGTTGTCGTAGTATGGCACTAGGCAGTTGTAGACCGTGTGATCGTTGGCGTCAACGATCTCACAGTGCTGGTCAATGTCTTTGCTCCACATTCGCAGCTGGAAAACAGGCAATAGAACCGTTCCGTAAGGTCCAACTGTCGCGGCTGCGCCGCTTTCAACTAGATCTCCGCATGGTGGTTTACGCATGGGCGGGACCGCATACGTGCCTCTCGAACAGGTCTGCGTCCTGAACTTCAGGTTCAAGGTTGCGCTAGTCTTGTTGAGTACCGTTGCTTCGATCTGAAAGTTGAATCCGCCCATCCTTTGATTCCATTCCGGAATCCTGGGCCAAAAATGCGTATGTTCAGGAGATCCGACATCTTGAAGCATATTCCACGCTTGCTTCACGACGCCGTTCTCCATCCATTTGACCTCCAGCATTCGCATCTCGAATTGAGGGGCCGGCAATCCCGTGGGCATTCTGATGCACGCCCCTCGATGACTGTCCTTTGGAAACAACACTTTCGGGCCATCGCGGCTGGTCATGCATTACAGGTGGCGCTCGTTTTGATTTGTTCCTACTGTTGGGAGCTCTCACACCTCACAGTACCGGAGCAATAACCCTGGAAACGCCATATCATCATCTTCTACATATCTCACAGTCGGTTGCGCGGTAGAGGCGTCGAGTCCAAGCGGCCCGTCAAGTGCTGACATGCTTTGTCGATTAGCGACTCCGTGGTTCTTTCACCATGGACCCTCACTCCCGCCTCGCGAGTCCCCGTTTTCATTAATCTTCGCGTCAAGAACCGTCGCAAGCATGATCACAAGTAGGAAAAAACCCGAGAAAAGAAGTGTTCAAGCGAGAAATACTCCCAGCGTGATACATGCCAAGTCGAGATAAATAGGTCACAGGCACGCGCCGGCGAACCCATACATGAAGGTCGTCACTCGAGCAATCAGGACAAGGTACTGGAAACCGGGCGACGATTACCAGAAGATAGTTCTGGACGCGATTTCTGAAGAGCTTCAGGATGGAGATGTCGTTGCTGTCTCAGAAAAGGCGCTGGCGGTCGCCCAGGGACGAATCGTCGACGAATCTAAAGCCCGACCTGGCATTGTGGCACGTAACTTGGCGGGCTTCTGGATGAGACTCGTCTGGGGACTCTTTTTGGGTAGGCTCTGTCACATGAAGCCTGCGAACATCAAGCGCCTGAGAATTTACCCGCTCCGTGAGGGGGCCAAGCATAAGCAGGTTTGCCTTCAGCATGTGGGTTTTCTCCAAGCGCTTCGGCCGTTCTCCGAGGGAGGAATAGACACGACCAATTTGCCATACTCGCTGGCTAGTTTGCCGCTTGAATCTCCCAAACGCGTTGCGGAAGAGATCCGGAAGATGATCACGGATCGACTGGGCAGGAATGTTGTTTTGACGATCGTGGACAGTGACAAGACCTACTCTTGTGGTGGAATTCATTTCGCATCGCGGCCGACACACGTTCCAGGCATAGTCAACCTTGGTCTCTTCGCATATGTGATAGGCCGGGCTTTCAGGTGGCGGGCGAGATCCACGCCCATCGTTTGGGTGGGCTCGAGGCTGACCGCAGAATATGCGTTGCGCTTGGCTGGTCAGGCTAACAAGGCTCGCGGGTACGGCGCAGGAAGAACCGCTTGGGATATGGCTGTTCGATTTGGTGTCGGATTGACAGAGGTTGATTGGGAAATGCTTGAGCAGGTCGAGCATAGACCTCTCGTGATTCTGAGACTGGAATCGGGTGGACCAATAAACAGATCGCCCTAGGGCCTATACCCGCTTAGCACGAGTATCGACAACGCCGAAGCGGTAAGGTCAGCCGTCGTACCTGGGTTGCATCGGTGATCTATCCTCTGCAAGGATTTGTCCATCCTTCGAGCCTCCGTGCGTCCCTTCGAAGTCTTCATTCCGCCAGCTTTCAGGACTCGCCTTGCCATGAGGGAGACTTCCTTTGCTCTGCCTATTCCCAGCTTTCGAGCAACCAGCGTGTCCGGGACTTTAGAGAGAATTCTAAGGTAAGTGTCGACAACTGCAGTGTTGATGTCGCCTGTTGTCTGCAGCTCCCGAACAAGAAACGGTAGCCCAATATCGAATGTCACGGGAAAACCTCTGAACCATTCGGACGAAATCGTGTCGTATCCTGATGATATCCGAAAGATGTCAAGGAGTGAGAGATTCTGTTTTCGTATTCTTGCAAGGGAGTCTTTGTCATTTATGTCAAGTTCAGGCACGTTTCCGATGCCGCCTGCGGACGCGTGTGATATCGCACGATAGACGTTCACCGCATCAGCTTTGTTTGTACCGCGAACGAGTCTCCTTAGGTTCTTCCTGATGTCTTGGCTTCTCAAGGCCTTCCGCGAAGGCACCATACCAGCGGCATACGCTATCGGGATCAGGAGGAGGATTGCACCGAGGCTCGTGTTCCCTCCATGTTGCCATTCTGAGCATGATTCGACTGCACGTTTGATCCGTTCGCCGATCATGAGCTCATCACCGTGAATTGATCCGCCCGCTATCTTGCTTCCCCGCAAGGCTGCGAGCCGGAAGTGTGGCACCAATGCAGCTGCAGAAGCAAGAAAATGTTCAAACCGCGTATTCTCGAAGTTTCGTATCCTGTGGACGTTTCCGGGTTTAGGATATGCGCTGACTTCTAGGAGAAGAGCAAGTTCCAGCGCTGCAGCAATCTCGTCATGTCTTGCCGGGATTTGTCTAACGATCAAACGACGATTCTCATTTGCCTTAGCCGACATTGTCCGTTCCATGCTCGCTCATTGTATTGTCGTTTGGCTCGGAATCTTAAACAGTCTCGTGCTTTGAACGGTCTTGACTACTGCCGCGGTCACCACCGTTGCAGCGGGCAGAATAACCGCGAGTCTCTCTATGGGGTAGGTGTAGAATACTGCGGTCCATGTGACCTGCAACGCATTTGGACTCATGCCCATCAAAGGCACCGCCATGCTAGCGAAGAGAAGTGTTCCAGTGAGGTGCTGAGCTGTTGTTCCAATGAGAGACAGAACGCAGGCCGCTGTCAATCTCTTCTTTTCGGATTCTCCTGAGATCCACTCTATGGATTTCCTGCTCAGCGGCGAAGCAAGCAGGATCCACGTGAGGATGTGGAGCCAGATGAAAGGCACCGAGACTGTGCTGCCCAGGAGCGACATTGACACGAAGTGCAGAGTCGACGGATGCGCAAAGAACAACACAATCAAAGCTGAGTATGATGCCAAAGCGGGGGCCATCTTTCTACGCATCAAGAGACCCAAGACAGCTGCGTTCATCATGATAGGCAGGAAATCTAATCCGAAGAAGTTCATTCGGCCAGTTAGCATTATGCCCAGAAAGGTCCCAATGAGCCCCGCAACGGATCCTACGTACGGACCCAAGATGATCCCCAAAAGAGGGGCAACGAATTCAGTTGTGCTAAAGACGCGTCCCGATCCCCCAATCATCACGAAAATGGGCATCAACCTCAGAATCGCGTAGACTGCTGCGAATGTTGCAGCCAGCGGGACAACACGTTTCTTCGAGATCTCCGCCGGAATCATCATCAATCAGCTTCGTCGCGTGTCAGCCGAATCGTTTCGCGTCTTCGGAACAGTGCACAGAACAAGGATAAGTAGTCGTTGGGTGAATCCAGAGCCGCCAGCACACCGGTGATGCTCGATGCAAGAAAGACGGATCCTAACCACGAGACTCATCACACTCGTGAGTGTCATTGCGGCGCTCGATATCGTACTCGCGGCGCTACCATTGATTCCATATGGTCCTTCTGCAGGCGCCTTAGTGAAGCCCTCAGAGGGCATTCTACTGGGACCTTGGGGTGGAATGTTAGCCGCCTTTGTCGGAGGAATCATCTCAAGCATCATCTGGCCGTCCACAGCGGTACTCGGATTGGCGACGTGGATTCCAGGAGTCATCGGCGCATTCGGTGCAGGAATGTTGCTCAAGGGCAGATGGAAAGCTGTGTTGGTTCTATTCGCTGCTATTCTCATTGCTTTCTTTCTTCACCCGTTTGGATCAGGGGTATTCCTATACGCCGACTGGGACAAGTTAGTCGCCTTATGCATGATCATTCCAGTCTCTTTGCTCGTGAGGCGTCAGCTGCGTCAGCCGGGTAGTCGTGAAAGCGTGAAAGCCCTGGCGCCTGTCATAGGCTTGGTTTCCCTAATCGCAACAGAGATGGACGGAGCGACGGGGAACCTAATTTTCCTACTCGAAGCCGAGCCCATGTTCGGCCTGAAGAAGGAGATGCTCCCCGCCTTGTTCATACCCTACACTTTCCTTGACCCCGCGACTCGTGTTCTGATTGGAATCGTGTGCGCGCTAGTCCTCACACCCGTGCTCGTTGCTGCGGAGAGGGCAAACCTGCTTAAGTGGCCGCTCACCTAGTGCTTCCGTTCGGCATCTCCCTATTCTAGCTCTCAGCTAGTCTGGAAAGTTCATGCCTATGGCAGGTCGTGTTGTGACTCAAAACATGCTTTCTGGTTGATGCGTCGCATGAGAGCTAGGGAAGGAGACTTCGTTGAGAGTTCAGATGGTCTCCTCTTCGATGTGAAAGGCCTCCTCCATCCTCCTGACAGAATAGTCGCGTACCTTCGTTACTATCCCGATAACCGAGGCACACGATTCCGAAACGGAGTCCGATACGTCAAGGTCTACGATCTCACGAAGAGGCGTCTTTTGCTTGAGAAGAGATGGCCTCGCTATCTGTACTATGATGAGATGCAAGGCCGCGAACTGCAAGGCGTGCCAAAGGACAGTATGCGGGCGGTCCACTTGCCGAAACAGCGTCTAGTAACGCTTCTACGTTCAAGACGCAAGGATGCGCCAGAGGCAAGCGCAGCTAGGCTAGTCAAGGTTCTAGCGCGAGAGTCCGGTCTTCCTCTAGATTGTTTTGGCATCTCTGGTTCACTCCTTGTGGGCTTGCATCGGCGGGACTCGGACCTCGACATCATGGTCTATGGAGCAACCGCAGCCAGGCGCGTTCAACGAGCCTTATTCAATCTCATGGAGGGCAATAGGGTCTTTCGCGCGTACGGTGCTCGTGACATTAGACGCCTGTACCTGAGACGAAATCTACAAGAGGCGCTCACCTACAGAGACTTCGAACTCCAAGAACACCGCAAGCTGTTCCAGGGCAGATTCCTGAGTCACGAATACTTCGTTCGATGTGTCAAGAATTGGAGAGAGATCACGGAACGCTATGGAGATGCACGGTGTGTACCGATGGTCGAATGTGCAGTGTCGGCAGAGGTCGCCGACGACGAGGAGAGCCTCTTGACTCCTTGCCGATACATGCTTGGGCATGTGGAAGTTCTCGCGGGAGATCCGACTTGTGCCCCTCGTGAAGTAATCTCGTTTCGCGGACGGTTCGCCGAACAGGCAAAGAAGGGAGAACGCGTTTTCGCGCGAGGTAGACTTGAGAGAGTTAGATCTGAAGAGTTAGAATACTATCGACTGGTCGTTGGAGAAGACCCTAGGGACGTACTGCGAACGATCTGGTAGATTTGCCGCAGTAGAATGGTGAGCTTGGATGTTCAATCGGCACTGACAATCCTGTTTCTTAGGAGGCCTATTCTTTCTATCTCAGCCTCCATCAGATCTCCCGGTTTGAGTAGTCGCTTTTCGGGTTTCGCGTAGAATCCTACTCCTGCGGGTGTGCCTGTAGCGATGATGTCTCCGGGCTGAAGGGTCATGACGTTTGAGATGAAGGCGATTAGCTGCGGGATCTTGAAGATCATGTTCGCTGTTGTGCTCCTCTGCCTTGTCTCACCGTTGACTCTCAGATCCATCTTCAGGTCGTGCGGATCGTCTACTTGGTCACGAGAGACGAGGCAAGGGCCTGTGGGCGCGAATGTGTCGAAGCTTTTTCCCCTGAACCATTGCTTGTCTGCAAACTGGATGTCTCTTGCACTTACGTCGTTGAATACAGTATACCCGGCTACGTGGTCGAAGGCGTCTGACTCGGGTATGTCTTTACCTCCTTTGCCTATGATGGCTGCGAGTTCGACCTCATAGTCGACTTGGGTTGAGATCTTCGGGTAGACAACTGGATCCTCCGGTCCCACAATGGTCGTACTCGGTTTGGAGAATAGCAAAGGGCGTTCAGGTAGGGGAACTCGAGCTTCCTCTGCGTGGTCTCTGTAGTTCAGTCCAAGGCAGATGATCTTGGGAGGAACGGGAACAGGTGGCAAAATGTGCACATCGGTCGTCTTCAGTAGGACCCTCTGTTGCTGTAGTTCTCTTGAGCGCATTGGTAGTAGGCCGTGGACATGATCAGTGAGGTCGGAGGCGTAGTTGCCAAGTTCTTCCCCACTTTCAAGAAAATTAATCATTCTCTGCGGAAAAGATACGGGTTTTCCTCCGTGCGTTCCGGTCACTTCCGATTGGAACAATTCGTGTGCTCGACCAAGATCGATTATGCCTTGGTCTCGCAACTCGCCGAGTCTCTGTTCACCGTGGAAATCGAACGATAATAGTTTCAAGTGGACTTCTCCGCAGGGATGTTGAGTTCGACAAGACTTAATATCGTTGAGGAGCTTTGCGGTTTTTCCGCTACTCAGCGAGATGATGATGCGTTGGACAAGAAAGTGGGCGTTGCCGTTGTAGGCGCAGGTTTTGTCGGAGGACAAGCGCATGTCCCTGCATTCAACAAGATCCCCGGATCAGAACTTGTAGCCCTTGGGGACCAGGTGGAAGAGCGGATCAAGAAGTACGCGGACAAGTACCACGTCAAGTACTATCTCGACTACGATCAACTGCTCAATGATCCAAGAGTGCAAGCTGTGGTATTGGCAGTTCCGACACCATTCCACTACGAGATGTCCATGAAAGCCATAGGCAAAGGAAAGCACGTGCTCTGCGAGATGCCCCTAGCACCTCGAGCGTCTGAAGCTGAAAGGCTCGGGAAGGAAGCTGAGAAGGCCGGCATTACGCTGATGCCAGTTCTGAATTTCCGGTTCACGCCTAACTACGTGAAGGCAAAGGAGCTGATCGATGCAGGCAAGATCGGTAAACCTCTCGCCGTTTCGTTTAGGGAATTCATCGCGGCGAAGGATCTTGCCATGCAGTGGCCGGCAAATTCATGGGCATGGAGCATCGAGAAGAGCGGAGGCTACCCGGACTTCACGTTATCGGTGTGGTCAATTGACCTTCTGAGGTGGTTACTGGACGCGGAGATCAACGAGGTTGAATGGAAGTCAAGCTACGCTCCGCTGAAAGAATATGGAGGAATAAAGTCGTACAACACAATGGGGCTTGTCAAGTTCTCAACTGGTGCCGTCGCCGCGTTGCACTTCAGCTCGATGGTGGCTCCCGTCGCCGGCACGAGCAGACTCGAGGTCTTCGGAGACAAGACCTACAACTTGCTGGCAAACTGGAACGACTCACTCACATTGGTCGGACAGGACCCTGAGCGTCAGGAATGGGTATTCAGGGAAGGAGGAACCAAGGTCTGGGGTCACTATCAACTCGACGAGTATTTCATCCAATGCATCCTGAAAGGCCAGAAACCGAAGATAACCGCTGAAGACGCAGTGAAGGCTATCGAGGTCGCTTCAAAGATAGTCAAATAGAAACGAGTAGGCTTCTGGCTAGCCGGTCGTGACCGCCATAGTTTCCTTTAGCACAGCCGGGTTCATCTGGCCGGATCTGAATGTTCGTCCGGTCCTGATGTTGTTTACTGAGACGACTGCTGGCGCGAAAAGGTTAGGGTCTATCTTGTAAAAGTCGAATCCTGCTGCCTTGAATACTTCATAGAACGGTTTCCCATATTCTCTTGCGGTCGAGGATGGTGCCTTTGAGACTATTTCTTTCAGTTTTTCATCATCTTCGAAGTCAACGGTGTAGTATGTGTCCCCCCCATAGCAGAGGGCATCGTTTGTTCGCCCCATCGCTCTTGCGGACTTTGGGTGAATTGTAGGAATAGGGGCCGAGCCATATCCATGGATGATGCTCTTGGGGTGGAGACCAAGTCTCCTCAATTTGTAGACACCCGTTTCCACGATTCTGCCCGAGATTTGAACACCGCCTGCGACCGAGTTAGTGGGAGTTACGAAAGCGTAGACTTTTGACGGCTTGACTCCGCATTCTGAGGCGATGTATGAGATAGCATCATCTGTCGGGAGTTTGTCTGATTCGAGCACTATGATTGCGGTGTCGGCCTGGTCTTTGTACTCGATCTCGGCATAGATCTCTTTGGGTTTGAGAGCGAGCGCTCGTGCTGGCCCTGAGCCCATACCGAAATACTCGGCCCTCTTGATTTCCCACCCGGCGAATTGGGAGGCCAATGTGCTGAGCGCGGGCTGATCAGTTGCCACATTCACAGTTGGAAGAGAGAAATCACCGTACGTGCGGGACGAAATGGAGACTTCGCACAACCCTGCCATGCAGAGTCTCAGAGCCATCAGGCCAGCTTGATATCCTCCTTGGGCAGCGACGCCGGCATCGATGATTGTCGCTCCCTTCGGACGTTTCACGACCTTAACCTGCAGCTCATCTTTACGAGCAATGACTTCCTTCACTATGTGGATCGCGTGTTTGTTGACACTAATTGTCATGTTGTTCTACCTCTCAAGATACCTTTCGTTCCATTTCAGATCGGGATTCTCAGGGACCCGTGCGAAGAGTTGACCCTTGCCTCCCTCGTTCACATCTCCGCTGAAGAAATAGAATGGGCCCGGTATCTTATCATCGCCCGCCTTTGCTCGTTCGCGTATCTCCTCAAATTGGAAGCTAGGTAGAACTCCCCCTGCATTACCAAGCACGATGACTTTTCCCCCTGTCATCTGTGCGCCGACTCGGCCTTGACAGCTCTGCTCGACGACGATCGTTCCGTTCTTCATGTGGATTCCCGCGTAGAGGTCACAGCCTCCTTTCACTCTGATCGCGCCGTTCTGCATCCAGGCTCCAGCTTCGGTGCCGCAGTCGCCGTGGATGGTTATCGCGCCTCCTTGCATTCCCTTGGTTCCTCCCCGTACGGAACCTCCAATGGAATCCCCTGCGTTGCCCTTCACCTCAATCCTACCGCCACGCATTTGGGTTCCAAGCCACGATCCCGTATTGCCGTCCACAGTGATAGTTCCACCCTTCATTCGTTCTCCCAAGTACATGCCGGCGTCGCCGTAGATTTGGATCGATCCCCCGGACATCTCGTAGCCTATTCGCCTGACCGCGCTCACGTTTCCTGTGATCTTGATGGCGCAATCGTTCGGTGTGCGTCCTATCTCGCCTGCGATTTTGAAGAGCGAGCCTAGCTTGACCTTCCGGTTTCCCTCCCAGACCAGCGTTAGTTCGATCTCTCTCAGGGATTTTCCCGCAACGAAGTCTGGGCTGATACATTCAGCGGTTACCGGGATCCTGAACTGCCGGACGGTGGTGACCGCAAGCTCTGCCATTTCTTAGACACCCGCGTTCGTTGTGATCGCCTGTGATGCGGTCAGGTAGCGTTCCTCGATCGGGTAGTTGGCCATTCGGACTGTGTAATAATCATCAAACTTTGACTCCAGATCAGTCATCACAGTCTTCCTGATGTCTTCAGAGATCTTGGGTTTCGTCCAGAAGGTCCTACCCCGGACGCTCCTCACAACTTCACCCCTCTTGACAACGATGCGTCCATCCTTGACAGTGTAGTTTGCATGAGCGAAGGCTTTCCTCACTGCCTTGTAGTCGCGTGCTGGATCAAGCCTCGGGGGGTTGATGTCGTAGATCGCAATGTCTGCATCTGCCCCGAGTCCGAGGTGGCCTTTGAATTCGAGGCCGAGTGATTTGGCGGTCGCAGCTCGGGTTATTGTGGCAATCTCATGGAGTGAGTATTCCCTGTCGATTGCTGGCAGGTTAAGTCGTGCTTTAGCGGTTCTGTTGATCTTGTCGATAAGCTTCTGTCTTGCCTGGTTACTCACGAGCCATGAGATTACTCGTGGATAGGAGGTGAATGGCCCCCCGTTTGGATGGTCAGTGGTCAAGTAGATCTTCCACGGGTCTTTCACGAGTAGCGCAAGTTCGAGGGCGATCCCCCACTGCATGGCGTTCACGTAGTTGCTCTTTTTGTAAGTTGCCGAGACTATTCCTGCGCCTGTCTCTGATTCCACATCTGCGTTGAACCATTTCGTCTTCGTGAGCTTGAACAGGGCGAACATGGCTGGTCCATCAGCTGTCATCCAGGTTACATTGGTGAAAATCAGTTGGCCAGGGTCGATTGTGACGTGATCATGGGTATTCACGTAATCCGCGATCTCGGGTGCGCCTGACCTCACATCCGCCCATGACCACCCTTTCCTCCCAGTGAACTGCACGTGCGTTACATGCATGGCCGGGCGTCCTTCTCTCTGAAAGTCCCGTGCACACTCCATCGTGTCTAGCGTTGTCTGGTAATTACCTGGCTCCGCGAGCCCGTTAGGATGGACATGAACCGCGTGGGGCAAGTCAAGGAGCTTGTTCACTTGACATAGAGCCTTCACGATCTCCCTTGGAGTCACATCGAAGTTCGGAACAGTGTCGTCGAGGTGCCTGAGGTTACGTCCCCACCGCCAAGCCTCGATTCCCCCCGGGTTCACGATCTTTATCGCGTACCCTTTAGTCGCCTCAAGCATCCAAGCCACATAAGCCGCAAGCTCATCGATTCTCCCCTGCTTGACATACTCCATGACGAACCAATTGTTGCCGAAGAGAGGAAAGCATCCCTTGTCGATGATCGGGATATCATTCAATTCCTCGTGTGTGTGGCGAGACTTGAGTGGTGGAGTTGCAGGTTCGAAGACGGTTGTATAGCCCATTCTGGCGTATCGGTAACCGGTCGTGAACACAGACGGAATAGTGTGCCCAACCCCGGAACGCGTATACTTTGTCTTCACTTCAGGATCTCTGGAGTGGTCCTCGGGACGCATCATCCTCGCACAGTTAGCCTTCGACCCGGCTATATGGGAATGAATATCGACCCCTCCGGGCATCACAGTCATGCCCGAAACGTCTAGCACGCGCGCTTTTCGGCTCACACGTTCGACGACCTTCCCATCCTTGACCGCGATATCCATTCTTTCTCCTTCGATCCCGTTCAGGGGATCGAAGACGTACCCGTTGCGAATGAGAAGCTCCGGCATCAGCGTCCAGCTCCCAGTCTCTTGACACGTTTGATGATCGCGTCAAGGGTCTCTACGTCAGGACTCACGCCCAGGGGAGGATCAATTACTTTCTTGGCTTCGAGTGCGACGCCATCGATCCGGTATATTGTCCCAGCTGCTTCGACTCCGAGGATCGCCGATGGAATGACGACCTCGGCTGCTTCGGAGGTCGGAGTCCTCTTCGTCTCCAATACGATGATCGGGATCTTGAGGAGGTGCCTCACCGCTTCCCTCGGAAAGTGGGAAACGGGATCTGAGGCGACAACGAGCGCCGCATCTACTTCCCCGCGAGTAATCGCATCGATGGCTGATGTGTCGCCAGGATTGAACTTGGGATATCCCTGTGTCAAGTCAACAGCGTAAGGGTACCCGGTCTGCCAAGTTGAAACCTCATTGGCACCAGCGACGTTGAACCATCCGCGCATGGGAACAACCACGAACTTCGTCACATAGTTCAGATCTCTCACAAGCGTCAACGCAGCCTCCGTGTTCCGATGCTTTCCCGCGGTCATCGTGAGGCCTAGGCCGAAGAACAATGCTCCAAACTCGCAATCCATCATCATGTCCGCGATTTCCTCGACGGTCTCGACCGGAACTCCGGCGATGGTATCCTGCTCGAGCTGCTCGCCGTTGATCGCGGTCCTGAGGGCTGTCAGTAGTTCATAGTCGCCGTTCGGTTGGACTTGAATGAACCGGTCAGCAAGTTTGGCAGTATCCGTTTGCCTGACATCCACAACGATGAGTTTCCGGTCTTTTCGGGTCTTCCGGAACCTTCCCTTGCTGAAGACCGTGAACCGGTTCATATGACGTGGGTGTGAGTGGACCGGGTTACATCCCCAGTATATGACTAGGTCGGCAGAATGGCGAACTTCACCAAGCGTGGACGTTGCCTCTCCTGCGTCTTGAACGCCAAGTATCGTTGGGCCGTGGCATGATGTTGTGGTGTTGTCGATTAGGCCGCCGACAAGTTCGGTGAGCTCAATACCTTTTGATATTGCTTCACATGATGTCTGGCTCCATCCGTACAGCAACGGATACTTTGCGTTCTTCAGGATCCGCGCCGCTCGGTCTACGCCCCTCGCAAATGTTGTGGGACGGAGCTTCCCGGCTTTCCTTACGAGCGGTTTAAGCAGTCGGCTCTTGTCAGAGGTTGTGAATCTGCTTACCGAGATAGCGCAGCCGTTTCGTGCAGAGTCGATGATCCGTCCGTCATAAGTAATCTCAAGATTATCACAGCCGGATGCGCAGAAAGTGCAGAGGACATCCCGTTGTACTGCTTTCGGCAATCTTCTTACTCTCCTTTCATGCGCGTGATTTCGTTGAGGGTTGCGATCTTCTCTTCCGCTGCTCTCTCGATAGTTGCTTTCACTCCTTTCAGAGTCGGCATGCCGGAGGTGTGTGTTGCCGTTCCAAAGAGCATGCTCGCCCAAGCGCCGTAGGGAATGAATACGATGCGCTTGTGTGGCGCCTGTCTAGATATGGAGCCTCTGAGGATCACTTCTCCGAATTCTGTCTTGACGCGAACATTGTCGCCATCCAATGCGCCAAGTTCCGTCATGTCATCGGGGTCGATTTCGCAAACTGCGACAGATCGAAAATACTCCTCCGAAAATTTGCCAAGCTCGCGGCTCCGAGCTTGCGAAAGGCTTCTCCCCGAGATTACGGTCACTTCGATAGTGGACATCGTTCAACGATCTGCGGCAAGATAACACAATCATCGCTATATTACATCCGTTCCACATTCATCATACAGTATGTTCAGACGGCAGAACTGAGATCATGATTCCAAGAACACGAAGAAGTCTAGCTCTAAGCGTCGTTGCCGTGCTTGCGGCCCTTCATATCGTTCTCTCATACTTCCCACCTTTTGTTGGTTTTCGAAGAATGAGCATATTCTTGGAACCCATGGAAGGGATCATCGGCGGGCCTTACCTAGGCTTCCTCGCAGCAACGATTGGTTGGATCGGGGGTCGCTTCGTCAGACCTGACGGTTTCTGGATTGAGAACCTCTTCGGAATCGCCGAAGCTGTAGGCGCTCTCGGAGCAGGGTTCCTAATTACGCGGAAATGGTATCTTACAGCCGGAATCTACGGGGCTCTGTTGTTAGCTTTTCTCGCTCATCCGTTGGCAAGACAGATACCCTTGTGGACCCTCTGGGACACGTATCTCGGATTCATGGCCGTGTTTATTGCGGCCTTTCTTGCGCGAAGGATGCGCGATAGTAAGTCGAGTGCCTCGCGTCTAGTTCCGACAATTGCAGTGATCGCCTTTGTATCTGTGGAGCTAGACGTTATGGTGAGAGTATTCATGCTCATAGTTGGAGGGCTCTACCAGCTCTACCCAATCCCAGTAGGCCTCCTGGCGGGAATATTCATCGCGGGAGCGGTTCAGACCCCTCTTGAGGCGGCATTCTGCGTTCTAGCCTCCACGCTCGTCGGCGTTCCGGCGCTCATCGCTATTGAAAAGAGCAAGATGCTGCGCTGGCCGCTCTCGTAGACGCCCCGGAAGTCCGAGCGTCATTCAGGATCATTTCGTGGGGCACATTGCACGTGTCGTACCCTACCTACCCAGGCTTCGGGGTAGGCTACGGTTTCGTAGGTTTGTCCAGCAGTTTTCTCTTCTTGAGAAGGCTGCCATCATCATAGTGAGGGGTCCTAGAGACGGCATCTTGTGCCTTCTCTGTCTCTCTCGCGTCATCAGCCAGCCGGGCAGCCTGCCGCATCATCTCATGTGCCGCCGATACGATCTGCGTGTAGCGTTCCCACTCCTTCACAGTGAAGCATCCTTCAACGCTGAGGTCCGCCACTCGTCTAGCCGTTTCGTAGGCCGCCATCGCCTTCGTTGCCGAATATGGGTTCAAGAACGACGCAGCTTTGATAGCCTTCTCCTTGTCGACGACGATCTTCGGTAGCGAGATTTGAGTGCCTTTCTTGACTGATTCTATCACACGGTCAATCTCTGCGGTTAACAGGTTCAGGGCTCCAGTTATCGCTAGGACCCGCGTGACATCCAAGTTGAACAGAACCATTTCCACTGGGTCTAGGAATTCCCTTCTTGCGCCGATCATTGAGTCGGCTTCAACTATGATGTAACCGAACCCCTGCTGCTCTAGCTCTTGAACCGATTTCTTCGCTGGGTTGTCAGAGACAACAACGACCGGAACGCCTGCAGCCTTGATGATCTCGCGAGCTTTCTTCGGACCTAAAAGCGCTGCGTTTGGGCTCGTTACGATTACGATCTGAGGTTTGAACTCGAGCATTCTGCGGGCAGCTTCTTCTGCTTGCTCTATACCGAGCTTCGCCCCTGCACCTACAACTCGTACGTCGATATCCTCTCTCTCAGCTCGCTCGTCCAGCATAAACTCCAGCAACAGCGCTGACCCGATGCATCCAAGCTTAAGGAAGCCGACCTTGACCACCATGACTCAATCAAGCTCCGAGACTGAGTTGGCGTCGCCGTCTTTAACTGTTGGCACATTCCGAATGAGCAACATTGTTTGTGACTTCCTCTAGTAACCATTAAATGACCTAGTGATTGCTCAGCTCTCCGGCAGCAGAACTAGTTCGTCATTGGTGATACAGCGTGCAATTCAATGGGGTCGAAATCGAAGAGACATTCGCAGAAGCGTTCCCGATGGTAGTAGGCAGGATTCTCGTAACTGCAGCCAATCCAAGCTGGGCTATGACCGCAGGCAAGACTGCGACAGGCTTCGCATCGTCGATAATCATGTCACCCGCAGAAGCAGCAGTCGAAGGCTGTACTGTTCCTCCAGAAAGGACTCCAGACGGACGGCCAGGTGTCCACGTCCAGATATGGCATCGGTCAAGGAGAGAGCTGAAATTGCAGATGATCACGCGTATCGGGCAATGCATTCTAACTTGCCCGACGACAGCAGCTTTCGACGCGCTACCTGACGCAGTACGCAAACTGAAGATCGGACTGGCGCTTCGGAAATTCGGCGATGGCTTTCAAAAGCGGGACAAGCTTGGAGATCGGAACGTGTGGCGGATACCAGTAATGGAAGGCGAGTTCATCATTGAGGACAGATTCGGAGTCAAGAAAGGAGTCGCAGGAGGCAACTTCATCATCATGGCCAACTCGCAGGCTGCGGCACTAAGAGCGGCAGAAGAAGCTGTTCAAGCCATGAACGCGGTCGAAGGCGTCGTACTGCCTTTTCCAGGGGGGATATGCCGCTCTGGATCGAAGGTCGGCTCGATCAAGTACAAACTGCCAGCCTCAACGAACCACCCATTCTGCCCTACGCTGAGAGCTTCAATCTCCGATTCCAAGATCCCAGAGAATGTGCAGAGCGTGTACGAGCTAGTCTTCAACGGACTCAACACTGAGATCGTCGAGAAGGCAACCGGAGTTGGCGTGGCGGCTGCTGCTAAGACTCCTGGTGTTGTGAAGATCACAGCCGTGAATTTCGGCGGCAAGCTCGGGCCTTACCAAATACAGCTTGTGGACGCGCTTAAGATGGCCTAGTAGCAGGCTCGCCGAAACCTGAATCGCGACCTAGTGGGTTGAAAACGCCGAGTTTGGAAACATGCACGAGGAGATCGCGGACGGCGTCTTCCTGATAGACACCCTGGCGGCTGGAACTCCAGGTCTAGTCGCCGGCTATTTGATCAAAGGAGACAGATCGGCGCTTGTGGATGCCGGATATCCCTCGAGTGCGAATAGTGTCCTCTCTGAATTGAAATCACTAGAAGGCGCAGGCCCAAATGTCGATTATCTGATCCCAACTCATGTACACTTGGATCATGCCGGAGCGATTGGTTACCTCAGTGAGGCGATGCCCAAGGCGCAGGTCCTCGTAAACGAGCACGGCCTCAAGCACTTGATCGATCCATCGAAGGTGGTTGCGACCGCTACGAGCCTCTTTGGAGAAAATGCCATGTCAGTATACGGGATGCCCCGGCCATTGCCTAGAGAACGCCTTGAAGCGGTCAAAAGCCAACACGAATTGGATCTAGGAGCCGGGAAAGAGCTTAGAATATTCTACACCCCTGGCCACGCATGGCATCACATTTCCGCACTTCTGGAGAACGAACGTCTATTGATTACTGGAGACGCTGTCGGAGTTCGCTATTCAGGGTTCGATTTCCCCATTCCAGCTACACCCCCGCCCGGCTTCGACGAAGAACAGTACGTGAAGACCCTCAAAGAATTCATGAATATGGATCCAGCGGCATTACTGCTGCCACATTTCGGGCCCGTGAGGCAACACATACAAGATTTCCTCGAAATGAATATCGATACAATCCGGCGTTGGGCCTCAATGGCTGCTGAAACAGTGAAAGCCCGGAAGCCTGTGGATCGCCTCTTCGAGGCTTTCATAGCTGATGTCATGGACCGCAGTGGCCTAGCTCGAAATGAGATTCCTGATCACATCACACGGAGCATTAAGCTCAGCGCGATGGGATGTCACACGTACGTGCAGGAGAAAACGATCAAACAGTGAATATTGGCTTTGGAACTTCTATCAAGGCCCTGTGTTCGCGAATCTTCTCTCTACATCAAGTTGAGGAACGAAAAAGTACAATGCGTCTTGTGCGAGCGCAGATGCATCATTGACACTGAAATGGTCGGAGTCTGCAGGACGCGGAGGAACATTGGTGGAAGACTGTGCACGCTCGTCTACGGAGACGTTAGTGCAATCGAGAGCCGGCCGATTGAGATCAAGCCGTTCTTACACTATTGGCCCGGTTCTACTGCTCTGACCTTCTCGACTTGGTCATGCAACTTCGACTGTCCATGGTGTCAGAACTATGGTCTCTCCCGAGCGGAACCGATGCCTGAGCGGTCTAAATCGGTCCCTCCGGCAAGGATCGTGGGGATGGCGGAGAACTTTGGAAATGAGGGCCTATGTGGCAGCTTCCAAGAGCCAACGTTGCTCACAGACTGGGCTGTGGATGTGTTCACTTCTGCGAAGGCTCGGGGTCTGTACTGTTGCTATGTCTCGAATGGGTACATGACCATTGAGGCGCTTGAACTTCTTCGACGATCAGGCCTGGACGGTCTCAAAATTGATGTGAAGGGAGACGAAGAGACGTACCGTAGATACTGCGGGTCCGTTCATTCGAACGTGCCTTGGCGAAATGCTGAGGCCGCGAAGAAGATGGGCATTCATGTTGAGATAGTCAACCTGGTGGTTCCGGGCGTCAACGACAGTGATTCGACAATCGCCACTGTCATACAGGAACATTTGAAGCGGCTGGGCTCAGGCACTCCTCTGCATTTTACTCGCTTCGCTCCCGCATACAAGTTCCATGCTCCGGCCACAAGCGTGCACAGGCTGGAGTATGCGCGCGAGACGGCGCGGAAAGCTGGAATCAAATACGCTTACGTCGGGAACGTTCACGGCCATCCTTATGAGAATACATTCTGCCCAGAGTGCAACGAACGTCTCATAGTCAGAGACGGATACGCGATCACGTCTTACAGGGTGACTAGGGAGAATAGGTGTCCCGCGTGTGGCACTCGCATACCGATCACCGGGCAATATGTAAAGAAGGATGAAACACGAAACCGATGTTAGTGCACATAATGCACCGTAGGAGGATGCGGTAGGAGTCTTGGGTCATGAAGATGCATGAGCTTCTTGAGCGAAACGCTTCACGGGCACCTGAAAAGACATTCCTGTTCTCCGAGTCGAGATCGATCACGAACAAGGAAGCATCGGACGTTATCCAGAAGGCTGCGTCAGGTTTTTATTCGCTCGGAGTCAAGAAAGGAGATAGGATGCTGATCTTCGCGCCCAACTCGATCGATTTTGTGCTCGCGATGTTTGCCTGCTTTGAGCTTGGCGCTATAGCGGCTTGTATAGATGTCTTGGACCGCCGAGTTATTACAGGAACGTGAAACGCCTCGCACCTAAGGTCGTGATTTCCACTTGCGAGTACATTGGCGAGCTCAAGAAGTCGTATTCGCGAGCGGAGTTCATTTCATTTGATGACGAGAGAGAATCGAAGCATTCGTGGCAACGGTTATTGACAGACGGAAAACGCACCACGCGGCCCGGCTTCGGGGAGAATGCTCCGTGTCACCTGAGCTTCACATCGGGGACGACTTACGAGCCGAAACCTGCTGTGCTATCTCACGAACCGACTGTCCGAGCCACTCGATGCATAGCAGAACGTCTAGGGCTCACTCGTGAGGATACGACCATTGGAGTCACGACGTTAAGCAGTTCACACATCTTGATCTACGGCATTCTCCCACAGATGCACCGGGTCACGACAATAGGGATCATGGAGTCATGGGATCCGGCCGAGGCGTGGAAGATGATCAATGAACGCCAGGTGAGGCTCATTTCCGGGACTTCAATACGACTCTCTGAGCTAGCCGACTACGCAAAGGAACACGGGGTCGACAAAGGCAGTCTTCGTCTCACTCTCTCGGGGGGTTCCGCTGGAATCGGCAAGATCAGAGAGAAGTGGGAGGATCTAGGTGTTGATTTTGTGGAGACATATGGGATGAGTGAACTCGGCGGATCAGTCGCGATGAGCTACCCTCGACCATACGAATCAAGACCAATCAAACCGTTCGACAATGTTCCCGCGATTGGGCCGCCCCTGCCAGACAAAGAGGTCAAGATCGTCGACGAAAGGGGAGGGGAACTCCCCGTTGGTACTCCCGGCGAGATATTGATCACGGGAGGCTTCATGTGGGGATATTGGAGAATGCCGAAAGAGACAGCCAGGGCGAGTCGCGGAGGCTGGCTCCATACAAGCGATGTCGGCTTCATGGACGAGTTCGACAATGTCTACTGGCTGGCTCGGAAAATGGATGTTATTCACACCGAGAGGGGGCCGATCTATCCGAGAGTCATCGAGGAGACGCTCTTCGCCCACGAATCAGTGCGGCAAGCGAGTGTCGTTGGTCTGGGAGAGAGTGGTCACCAGACCGCGGTGGGCTTTGTCACCTTGTTCGAAGGAAAGAGCGCTAATGAAGAGGAATTACTTTCTCACTGCAGGTCAGTCCTAAGCCAAGAATTCTGGCCGTCTAGCATAGTAATCAAGAGTAGCTTCCCTATGACGCCTACCGGAAAGATCGACAAAAAATAGTTCAAGCAAGAACGAGTCAATGTCCGAGTCAATTCTTTACAGTAACATGGAAACAAATGCGCGCTTGCCGATTTGTCCAGCGACGTTGCTGGGCTGCAGGACTAGATTCTTCATCCAACAGAGAATCAGCCCCTGTTTCGCGGGAATTCCGCGATAGATCGGATCCGTGGGTTAGTCTTATATGACACTTCGAGTGCTTCCTGCGATTCCAAGAACCTTGCGACACCACGAATTACGAGCTTCCTCAAAATTCGACGAACGATCGCTAGCTCTAGCGATCGTCGTCAGCGTCGTTCTGGTTCTTATTGTCCTTTAGAGACCTCGCGATTATCTCATTTTTCGCGGGGTCGAGAGAAAAATGAAGAAGTGATCATATACGATGGAAATGTCCGGCGCGAACGCTCTGATCGAAGCGCTCAGAGGAGAAAAGACGCAGACAGTGTTTGGTCTTCCCGGGGGCGCCATAATGCCAGTGTACGATGTGTTCTACAAGATGCGAGATCTGCCATCTGAGCTCAGGATCAGGCACGTGTTGGCTCGCCACGAGCAATCAGCTGCTCACATGGCCGACGGATACGCTCGAGCGAGCGGACGAGTAGGCGTGTGCATGTCGACTTCTGGGCCAGGGGCTACGAACCTTGTCACCGGAATAGCGACCGCCTTCATGGACTCATCGCCATTGGTCGCAATTACAGGCCAGGTGGCAAGACCCTTCATCGGGAAAGATGCCTTTCAAGAAACAGATATCGTAGGGGTCGTCACATCCGTCACAAAATACGCATTCCAGGCCAGGAACGCATCGGAAATCCCTCAGATCGTGAAATCGGCCTTTCGAATAGCTTCCACAAGAAGACCTGGCCCAGTTGTCATCGACATTCCAAGAGACGTGCAGCAGGAAATGGGTGTCGTAGACTTCACGGATCGACCTGTTCCGAAACGGCATGGATCACTTCCTGATCCCGACCCCGGGGTCGTGGCGAGGATGGCTGACGCTCTGGCCAAAGCGAAGACGCCGTTGATCATCGCTGGAGGCGGAGTTAGGATCGCCGAAGCCTCTCAAGAGCTTGTCGCTTTGGGAGAGCTTCTGATGTGCCCAGTTGCGACTTCACTGATGGGAAAGGGATGCATCCCTGAGGATCATCCGCTCTCCATCGGAGTGATGGGGATGCATGGGTCTTCTGAAACGAATCACGTTGTATCGAATGCAGATGTCTTGTTGATCGTGGGATCGAGACTCTCGGACCGGACAACCGGTAACATAGACAAGTTCTGCCCGAACAGTCAGATCCTGTGCGTTGACACGGACAGAGCCGAAATCGAGAAGAACACGACGCCAACAATATCGCTCGTCAGTGACGCAAAGAAAGCACTGAAAGCTATCCACTCGGATCTTGTGAAAGGCCTCGCTCGGAAGCCGGTACCTCACTGGTTCCAGAAGAGCAAGAACGACATCGACTTATCTGATCTGACGAAGGACGGGCCCTACCTCTCGGCCGTCCGAGCTATCCGGCTGCTGCGAAAGCTGCTCCCCCGTGAAACGATCGTGACCACTGAAGTCGGACAGAACCAAATGTGGAGCCTTGCCCACTTCCAAGCATATGGGCCGAGGCAGTTCATCACCTCCGGTGGCTTGGGCACCATGGGTTTCGGATTCCCTGCAGCACTTGGCGCGAAAGTCGCCTGCCCTGACGTTCCGGTTCTCGACATTGCGGGCGATGGGAGTTTTGCGATGACCGAGAATGCGCTGGCGACATCGACCGAAGAACAGATCCCTGTAACGGTCGTGATTCTCAACAATCGTATGCTCGGTATGGTCGCCCAATGGCATCGCTTGTTCTACGGGCGAAGATACAGCAGCGTCGAGCTTGGCAGATCTCCGTGCTTTCCGAAATTGGCCGAGGCTTATGGCGCTGCCGGAGTCAGGGTCGAAGACTACAAAGAGTTGAGTGAAGCAGTGAAGAACGCTCTCAAGAGTGAAATCACGACCGTCATCGATGTTCCTGTCTCGCCGGAGGAGGACGCTGCGCCCATGCTTGCGCCAGGCGCAGGTCTGGAGGAGGTAACAATCGCATGATCTCTTCTCAGCAAGAAGTAATCATCGATGTGCTCGTCGACCACAAACCCGGGGTCCTTTACACAGTCTCGAACCTGTTCAGAAGACGAGCGTTCAACATCAGCAGTGTCGCTATCGGAACCTCTGAGAGGGATCGAGTAGCTCGAATGACGCTGACGATGCGCGGAGGTGAGAAGGAAGCTGTGCAGCTCGTCAGACATCTCGAGAACTTGGTGGATGTCATCAAGGCAGAGATAGTTGATACTGGGAAAGCAGTAGTGAGAGAGCTTGCACTAGTGAAGATCGCTCCCAAGCCAGAGGATAGGCTTCAGATCCTCAGCTTCGTGGATGTGTACCGAGCCAAGATTGTCCATCTTTCAGATGACAGCATAATTGTGGAAGCGTCCGGCGATTCGGACAAGATCGACGCATTCATCGAACTGAGCAGAAGCTTCGGGCTCAAAGAAGTTGCACGAACCGGCCTCACTGCGTTGTCAAGAGAACAAAAACAGAATGGATCACAAGGAAATGATGTGGGATGGTAAGAGTCTACTTAGACAAGGATATTGACCTAAACGATCTCAAAGATCAAACGGTGTCCGTAATTGGGTACGGGGCACAGGGCCGCGCACAAGCGCTAAACATGCGAGATTCCGGCCTACGTGTCATCGTCGGACTTAGACCGGGCGGGAAATCGTGGAAGAAGGCAACGGCCGATGGATTCGAGCCGCAACCCATCGATCAAGCCTCCGAGAAGGCAGACATAGTGCACCTTCTCATTCCTGACATGCAACAACCCGAGGTCTACAACAAGGAGATCCTACCTCATCTTCGAGGCGGGAAGGCGCTAGGATTCTCGCACGGGTACAACATCCACTTCAAACTGATTGTACCCCCTGACAATATCGACGTTATCATGATGGCGCCGAAGGGTCCGGGATTCAGGGTGAGGGAGCTATACGAGCAGGGTTTCGGAGTACCATCGTTGGTAGCCGTCTACCAAGATTCCTCAAGACGCGCAAAACAACGCGCCCTGGCGTTGTGCAAGGCCATTGGGTCAACACGAGCCGGAGTAATCGAGACTACTTTCAAAGACGAAACGGAATCCGACTTGTTCGGTGAACAGGCAGTCCTCGTAGGTGGCCTGATTGAACTAATCAGAAACGGCTTCGAAGTCCTCGTCGAGGCAGGTTACCCTGCAGAGCTAGCATACTTCGAAGCATGCAACGAAATGAAACTGATCACCGACCTCGTCTACAAGGGAGGCCTCTCTGGTATGCTGCGTGGTGTATCGGACACCGCGAAATTCGGGGGACTCAGCGAAGGACCTAGAATCATCGATGCTCACGTACGCGAGAACATGAAGGCACTACTTGAAGACGTGCGCAACGGGAAGTTCGCAGAGAAGTGGACCTCAAACCCCGCACGGAGCACAAAGGAACTAGCCCATTTCATGGACGAGATGGACAACCATCAGATCGAGAAAGTCGGCAAAGAAATCAGAAAGATGTGTGGACTGGAATCGTAGGGAACCTGTCGTGAACATCATAGAGAAGACACTTGCAAAGGCATCCGACCGAGAGCAGGTACGCCCAGGAGAGATTGTTGAGGCGAGAATCGACTCTGCGATGGTTCATGACATTACAGGACCACTGGCTGTCGAATCTTGGAAGAAGCTCGAAGAGACAAAGGTGTGGGATCCTGAAAGAATCGTCGTGGTCTTCGATCATTTCCTGCCGCCTCCGACGGAACAAGCCGCGAAGCTTCAGAAGATGATGCGCGATTTCGTGGACGAACAGGGAATCAGGAATTTCTATGACATCGGTCGCGGAGGAGTCTGCCACCAAGTGATGCCCGAGAAAGGACACGTACATCCAGGAGATGTAATCGTCGGGGCAGACTCGCACACCTGTACCTACGGGGCGTTTGGAGCGTTCTCCACAGGGATCGGATCGACGGAGATGGCTGCAGTCTTCGCAACGGGGCATCTCTGGTTCAAGGTTCCAAGAACGATCAGGGTCAATGTGAGGGGGAGTTTCGCACCCTTTGTAATGGCGAAGGATTTGATCCTCCTAGTCCTCGGGAAGCTTGGTGTCTCCGGAGCAAATTACCGGGGAATCGAGTTCACAGGCCAGACAGTTGAAGAGATGAGCATCGCAGGAAGAATGACACTCTGCAACATGTCTATCGAAGCAGGAGCTAAAACGGGAGTAGTCGCACCCGATGTGAAAACTGCAGAATACCTAGGTGCCAGCTCTTCGAATTCGTTCGAAAGCCTACGGAGCGACGGAGATTCTGCGTACGAACGCACAATCGAGATCGATGCGTCAACCCTTTCTCCACAGGTCGCACGTCCTCACTCCCCTGACAATGTCGCACCCATCGAGGAAATACCAGAGTCACGAATCGACCAGGCCTTTCTAGGTTCCTGCACAAATGGCAGAACCGAAGATCTCCGAATCGCCGCGAAAATCCTTGACGGGAAAAGAGTGCACGACCACACCAGGTTGATTGTGACTCCAGCGTCGCAGGATGTCTACCAGAATTGCCTAGAGGAGGGGCTCCTTGAGATTTTCATTCAATCCGGAGCCATCGTAACCAACCCAGGATGCGGAATCTGCATAGGAATCCACCTCGGCGTTTTGGCCCCAGGAGATGTTTGCGTCAGCTCCTCGAATCGCAACTTTGTCGGAAGAATGGGCAGCCCTCAAGCCAAGATATTCCTAGCCTCTCCGGCAACCGTGGCCGCATCCGCGATCACAGGCAGAATCACAGACCCTCGCAAACTGAGCTGAATTCAAAATGATCGTGAAAGCTAGGGCTGTCAAACTCGGGGACAATGTGGACACCGACGTGATCCTGCCAGGGAAATATCTGGCCCTGACAGACCCGACCGAGCTCAGAGAGCATGCCATGGAGGGGATTTCACCCGGATTCGCCTCGAAGTTTGTCGACGGTGCAGTCATCGTGGCTGGAGAGAACTTCGGGCAGGGATCGAGCAGAGAACATGCTGCGATTGCCTTGAAAGCTGCAGCTGTTAAATGTGTGGTTGCAGAGTCCTTTGCACGGATTTTCTACAGGAACGCGATCAACATCGGTCTCCCTGCCGTGGAATGCCCGGGGATCCTGACTCGAGTTGCCGACGGAGACCAAGTGTCAGTAGATCTGGAACAAGGCCAGATCATGAATCTGAATACAGGAAGGACGGCCAATACAGTGCCGATTTCGCCTCACCTCCTGCAGGTGCTGAATGACGGCGGAATCATTGAACATTTGAAGAAGAAGCGAGCCCACCAATGACAACATACAAGATATCACTCATGCCAGGTGACGGAATAGGACCTGAGCAGACCGAAGCAGCGATTCGTGTATTTGAAAGGCTCAAAGAAGCCTTCGGACTCGATCTCGAATTTATCAAGACAGAAGCCGGCGACGACTGCAAACGCAGACGCGGTTCAGCGCTTCCCGACGACACAATCCGCACGCTAGAGAGAACGGATGCTTGTCTGAAAGGTCCCGTGGGCGAAACCGCATACGACGTAATCGTGACCCTCCGGCAGATGTTTGACCTGTACGCAAACCTGAGACCTTCCCGAGCATACCCGGGCCTCAACTGTTTGGATCCCAGCACCGACATGATCATTGTCAGAGAGAATACGGAAGATCTGTACAAGGGTCTTGAGTTTGAAGTCGCGGATTCGATGATCGCGCTAAGAGTGACAACGACAAAGGCCTGTCAGAGGATCGCGTCAAAAGCATTCCGAATCGCAGAAATGCGAAACAAGAAGAGACTTGTTACAGCTGTACACAAGGCCAATGTTCTCAAGAAGACCTGCGGCCTATTTGCAGCGACGTGCCGCGACGAGGCGAAGCGGCACCCCGATGTGTCATTCAATGAGATGTACGTCGACGCTGCCGCCATGAATCTTGTGCGGCAACCTGCTAGCTTCGATGTACTCGTGACAACGAACATGTTCGGAGACATACTGAGCGATGAAGCGGCCCAAGTCGTGGGCGGCCTCGGATTAGCTCCTTCAGGCAACATAGGGGAAGATTTCGCAATATTCGAGCCAGTACACGGGTCAGCCCCAGACATAGCAGGCAAGAAGATCGCAAACCCGACCTCCATGCTGTTGTCCGCGAGCATGATGCTCGACTGGCTAAGCGACAGATTCAGCGACTCCAACTGCCGCGCGGCTGCTCGCTCGCTCGAATTCGCCGTGGTTCAAACATTGATTCACCGAATCACCACGCCCTACCTAGGAGGCAACTACACGACGCAGCAAGTCGCGGAAGCTGTTGTTGAGGAAATTCCATCGGAAGTGGTTCAATGAAGCCCAATAACTCCATGAGAGTTCGGATATTCGACACGACTCTGCGCGACGGAGAGCAAACGCCCGGCGTCTCACTAACCCCCGATGAGAAGCTCACGATCGCGAGGCAACTTGCACGTCTGGGCGTCGATGCAATCGAGGCCGGGTTCCCCATATCGTCAAAAGGCGAAGCAGCAGGCGTCAGGCTCATCGCAAAAGACGGCTTATCACCTGAAGTGTACGCTCTTGCACGTGCAAGTCCACAAGATATCGATACCGCATTACAATGTGGCGTCGGTCATGTCCACATCTTCATCGCAACATCCGACCTCCATCTACAGCGAAAGCTGAAGCTGTCTCGTGAGCAAGTCCTGGATAAGGCGGTGCAGGCGGTCTCGTACGCCAAGGATCACGGACTGGTTGTCGAGTTCTCTGCTGAAGACGCAACTCGATCTGACCCAAAGTATCTGGAAAGAGTACTCAGCTCGGTGTGCGAAGCCGGGGCAGACCGTGTGAACGTACCTGATACTGTAGGCGCAACATCACCTGATATGATGCGGCGTATCATCAGTTCAGTCAAGCAGGTAATCGACCGACCGATAAGTGTTCACTGCCACGATGATTTTGGGTTAGCGGTGGCAAACAGCCTCGCTGGCATCGAAGCAGGCGCCTCACAGGCACACGTAACGATAAACGGCATCGGAGAAAGAGCTGGCAACGCTTCACTCGAAGAACTGGTGATGGCTCTACATCAAATCGCTGGCATGAAGACCGGCATCAATGCAACGCTCCTCTACGAGACTTCGAGACTCGTCGCAAAAGTCACGGGCGTCGTTGTTCAACCGAACAAGGCGATTGTGGGAGAGAATGCATTCGGCCACGAGTCAGGAATTCACACCCACGGAATAGGCTCAGAATCATCCACGTACGAACCGTTCGACCCAGCACTTGTGGGGAGAAAAAGGTGGTTCCAGGCAGGAAAGCACGCTGGCGCCCACGGAATAAGCGCCCAGCTCGCTGAGATGGGTCTGTCGCCATCCGCTGAAGAGCTCTCTCAGATCGTTTCCAGAGTCAAGGACTTGGCTGACAAGGGTAAGACCGTGACGGACGCGGACCTCTTTGCGATCGCTGAGACAGTCATCAACATTTCTTCCGTTGAGAACAACACGGTCTCACTCGCTGACTTCGCTGTCATGACCGGAATCGGCGTCGTCCCTACAGCCTCGGTTCGTATCAACATCAACGGGACCCAATACGTTTCCTCCGAAACAGGAGTGGGTCCGGTCGACAGCGCAATCAAAGCTATCCAGAAACTGACGGACCCGATCGTTCACGTCAGACTGAAAGAGTATAGACTCGATGCCATCACTGGAGGCTCAGACGCACTGGCCGAAGTCCTCGTGAAAGTCGAAGACGACGACGGATCCACCGTTTCGGCAAGAACCGCTGGCGAGGACGTGGTCCGGGCAAGCGTCGAGGCGATGATTCTAGGAATCAACAAGCTCCTCCTGAAACGAAGCCTGATAGCGAAAAACCCACAGACGCAAGAGACGCATCTCCCATGAGATCGGATGCAATAAAGAAAGGCGCTGACAGGGCACCTCATCGGAGCCTACTGAGAGCTTGCGGACTGAGCACAGAGGATTTCGCAAAACCCTTCATCGCGATAGCAAGCTCGCAAGCGGACATCGTACCTGGCCATGTTCATCTGCGTGAATTCAGTGCGATCGTGAAGTCAGCGGTTCGAGAAGCAGGCGGCATTCCATTCGAGTTCAACACCATCGCAGTCGATGATGGACTTGCCATGGGTCATCCCGGGATGAGATACTCGCTTCCAAGTCGAGAACTCATCGCGGATTCGGTCGAAACAATGCTTCAGGCTCACCAGTTTGATGGTGTTGTCTGCATTCCCAACTGCGACAAAACCGTGCCCGGGATGGTGATGGGTGCCCTTCGCGTCAACATTCCGACAATCTTCGTAAGCGGTGGTCCAATGGAAACAGGTCGAACAAGAGAAGGCGCGCCCATTGACCTGTCCTCCGTATACGAAGGCGTCGGACAATACGAGGCAGGACTCATCAACGACCAGCAACTGACCGAACTCGAAAAAAGAGCATGCCCCTCGTGCGGATGTTGCGCGGGACTATTCACCGCGAATTCGATGAACTGCCTCTGCGAAGCGCTTGGACTGGCACTACCAGGAAACGGAACAATCCTTGCGAACTCTCCGGAGAGAATCGAGCTCCTCAAGAGAGCAGGCCATCAGATCATCTCACTCGTCGCCGCAGACCTGAAGCCTAGAGATATCGTGACCAAAGAGGCCGTCGATAACGCGCTTGCTTTGGATATGGCGATGGGAGGCTCTTCAAACACTATCCTTCACACCATGGCGATAGCGAGAGAAGCCCAGCTTGATTATCCACTTAGTCGAATAGACGCGATCGCGAAACGGACCCCCCACATCTGCAAGATAAGCCCATCATCGGACTACAGGATGCAGGACCTGCATCGCGCAGGCGGAGTCAGCGCCCTTCTCAAGGAACTCAGTAGGAAGAACGGAGCACTTCACCTAGATCAAACAACCGTCACAATGAAGACGCTTGACGAGAACATTTCTGACGCCAAAGTCGCCGACTCACAAGTGATCCGACCGGTCACAAGTCCTTACAGCGATCACGGAGGAATCGCCATCCTTTACGGCTCTCTTGCTCCAAGAGGCGCCGTATGCAAGACCGGCGCCGTCGACCCCGCAATGATGAAACACAAGGGACCGGCTCGAGTATTCAATTCTGAGGGCGAAGCATCCGAAGCAATTCTCGGCGCCTCCGTCAAGGAGGGTGACGTGGTCGTTGTCCGATACGAAGGCCCCAAAGGCGGACCAGGAATGCGAGAGATGCTCACCCTGACAGCGACCTTGGTCGGGATGGGACTTGGAGATAAGGTCGCCCTGGTCACTGATGGGAGATTCTCTGGAGCAACCCGAGGCGCATGCATCGGGCACGTCTCACCTGAAGCAGCAGCAGGTGGACCGATTTCGTGGCTCAAAGACGGAGATCCAATCGAGATCGACCTAGAACATCATCGCCTTGATGTTGTGCTGGACCCAACCGAGATGGAGGCCCGTCGGAAGCACCCACCAGGCATCCCAAGCCGTGCGAGCACCGGGTATCTCGCGAGATATGCCGCCCTTGTTGGTTCAGCTGACGAAGGGGCGACGCTCAGGCAAACCGTTGTCGACAATCAAGGTGACACATAATGTCAAAGAAGGAAGCGAAATTCGTATGGATGAACGGAGAGTTCATCGACTGGGAAAGGGCGAATGTTCCTATTCTAGCCCATGCTCTCCACTACGGAACAGCGGTCTTCGAAGGAATAAGAGCCTACGAGGCCAGCGATGGGCTTTCCATCTTCCGCTTGAAGGAACACATGCACCGCCTCAAGGCTTCAGCAGATGCCTACATGATGGCCCTCCCATACTCAGAGACCGACCTCTGCGAGGCCACCACAACACTCCTAGCCAAGAACGAGATGCGTGACTCCACATACATCAGACCCATTGCCTTCAAAGCCGTAGGTGGAATCAACCTAGACTTCAGGGAAGTCCCGACTTGGGTTGCAATAGCGGCCTTCCCATTTGACGGGTACTTCGAGAGGGAAGGGCTCGATGTTTGTGTCTCCTCATGGAGGAGGACAGGTGAGCCTTCGGTATTGTCCTTGGCAAAGGCATCGGGACACTACATCAACTCAGTCCTCGCCAAGGTCGAGGCTGCTCAAAACGGATTTGACGAGGCAATATTCCTCGACCAAAGAGGTTTCGTTTCAGAAGGCAGCGGAGAGAACATCTTCATCGTGAGGAAAGAAACGATATGCACTCCTCCGATATCTGCTGGGATTCTAGAAGGAATCACAAGGGATACATTGTGCACAATTGCCCACGACCAGGGCCTGAAGTTGCAGGAACGAGACATTGCCCGCGGCGAGTTGTACACATGTGATGAGGCATTCTTCACCGGAACAGCGACTGGAGTCATGCCGATACTGAGCATCGACAGGCGGAAAATAGGTGCAGGTCGAATGGGTCCAGTGACTCAGAAAATGCAGAAGCTGTACTCCGAGGTTGTCTGCGGCAATGATGAGAGGTATGGCCACTGGCTTACGCCAGTCTACCCTAAGACTCGGTACAAGGCTTCTCCGGAGGCGCTCGCAGCCGTGCCATTACCGATAGCGGATCCGTGGCCTTCGAATTGGCAGCTTCAGTTCTGGGAATGGACAAGACCACAAGGCCCCTAGGTCTCGGCACCAATCAACCGGCAGGACATACTCGACTGCGAGATTCGACGAGATGCAGATCAAAGAAAGTACGAGTGAAGGTAGTCCAAGCAGACGGATTGTCGAGTGAGTCACAGGTTTGGATCGCATCCCCTGGACCCTAGCTTCGAGCCAGCTCTAAGCTCAAGTACGTCCTGATGACAATCGCTTTCGGACCAGTTGGGTTAACTGCACTATCAGACACCTATTGTCGCTTGGTGGAGAACGTAGGCTCGCCTCTACGGAGTCGGATATGGAATGAAGAATCAAGACCTAGCCAAACTGAGACGCGAACTTCGTTCCGTCGACTCAAAGCTGGTCGCCATTCTGGCTCGCAGAGATCGACTGGTCACTGAGATTGGGGAGCTGAAGAAGAGACTGAACCTGGGAGTTATCGATCCGGCGGTGGAGAAGGTTGCTATTGACAACTTCATCTCTTCTGCTGCTAGAGCAGGAATCGACAAGACCTACGCAAGGCGTCTCGCCAGCCTCGTCATAGGGCGCTCCGTGGACGCTCAAACACGGAGAAGACGACACGTAACTGGAAGGGACTCCATGCTCAAGCAACTGTCGGAGATGATGCTGAAGGCTGAAAGAAAGGGACGCAGCCTGATCAGGCTCGACATAGGTGAGCCTCGCTTCAGAACTCCAAGGGCTGTCGTGCGCGAAGCGAAGAGGTACCTTGACCATACTCCTATGATGCTCTACGGATCAAGCGCCGGCCTCCCCGCTCTTGTGGACGCAATCACAGAACGGCTGAATCACCAATATGGAACCAAGCTTGGCCGATCCAACATACTCATCTTTCCAGGTGGTCGCTTCGCAATCTTTGCTTCGATATTTGCCACCTTGTCAAGCCTCGACAGAGTGGCGTTATGCCAGCCCGCATGGCCGGCCTACGAATCATGTGTCGCCATCGCGGGCGGAAGAACGTTAGCTGTCCACACGCGTCTTGAGGATCATTGGGACATTGACTTGACCGCGCTTGAGGAAAAGCTGAAGCTTGGCCCCAAGATGATCGTGCTCAACAACCCGAACAATCCCACGGGAAAAGTGCTTTCGAAGAACATGTTCGGTGAGATAATGGAACTCGCGAGGAAATATCGCACCGTAGTCCTGTCAGATGAAGTCTACACGACATATTCCAGCGTCCCGGTTCCAAGCGTGCTCGAATACCCTGATACTCAATCGATTTACGTGAACAGTTTCTCGAAAGAGTTCAGCATGACGGGCTGGAGAATCGCCTATGCAGTAGCGGACGAGGAGAGGATTGCTCGGATGCGCAAGATCGTCGAGACCTCGCTGACCAACGTCCCCGAGGTCATACAGCGGGCAGCGCTTGCGGCGCTGAAAGATACGAGCGCAGACGCACTAACTGGCAGAAACGGGATCAGGAAGCGTCTGAGCATGGCATGTGAAGAGCTGAGAAGAGGAGATTTCGAATTTCATCCTCCTGAAGGTGGATTCTACGTCTTCCCCCGAATGCTGGGAAAACGCATAGACTCTGTGAAGTTTTCGAAGCACTTGTTCGAGAAATACGCGGTTGGTGTTCTACCAGGAACCATTTTCGGAGAGTACCCAGACTTCTTGAGGCTCGCAATAACAGAACCCGAAGCAGCCGTAAAGACTGGGATCAAACGAATTGTAAAGGCGACAGATGAATGGTAGCACGAGTGGCCATCATTGGAGCAGGCGGAATGGGTGCATGGTTTGCACATTTCTTCAAGTCACGAGGAGACTCCGTTGTTGTCTCCGACCGCGACTCAAATAGAGCTAAGCGCATTGCCAGAAAGATTCATGCGAAATATTCCCCAAGCAACACAGAGGCGGCAAGAGGAAGCGACATAATCCTGCTCGCCATCCCCACAAACGCGACGTCGGAAGTCATCAAAGAGATACTCCCAGTCCTGCGCAAGAACGCTCTCATATGTGACATTTCTGCGACAAAATCGGCCGTCATGCCGGCTCTTCGTTCTGCTGAGAAGCGGGGAGTCAAGGTTGTCAGTATTCATCCCATGTTCGGACCTCTGGCACGCGGAATCCGCGGAAGAAGAATCATCGCCATCAGGACAGGGAAGGACACACGCGGCTACAAGACCATGAAGCACCTCCTTCAAGGCGCCCACTTCTTTCTAGCAGGTCAAGGCATCCATGACAGACGCGTGGCTCTAACGCTAGGTCTTCCGCATTTTCTCAACATGGCTTTCGCCATGACTCTCTCTAAGAGAAGAGATCTTGCTGAAATCCGAAGGTTTGCCGGCAGGACATTCAACCTGCAGATGTTGCTCGCAGAGGCGATTGCCGATGAACCTGAAACCATTGCGGACATCCAGATACTGAATAAGGAGTTTCTGAGAGTCATGCGAGACCTGCAACGAGACATTCGGTCGCTCGCAACAATTGTGAACGAGCAGGACAGAACCAAACTCGTCGCCCGCTACAAGAAGATCAGAAGAGCACTATCAACTGAACCGCAGTTCAGAGTAGCGAGAGCAACATTCGAGAAGGTCGCCGAGGCACAGTCCGCGGCCTCGAAAGTCTAGGTGAAAATGAGTCCGTTCAGGAGCTATGGCTTTGCGTAATTTGCGAGCGCGTGTCGCCTTTCAAGGTGAAAGAGGAAGCTACAGCCACGAGGCGTGTGAACGATATTTCGGAACCCCCATTGCAGTGAGGCCACTCAGGACCCTTAGGGATGTTTTCCACGCAGTGGAACTCGGACACAACGTATTCGGCGTAGTGCCAGTCGAGAACTCATACGAGGGAAGTATCAACGAGACATATGACCTGCTGGCAAGTACTACCTCGAAGGTGTGCGGAGAAACACAAGTTCGAGTAAGACATTGCCTAATTGGGAAGTTTGGAACTGGGGCCGACGAGATAACCAGCGTCTATTCCCATCCACAGGCCTTGGCGCAATGCGCAAGATACCTGCGTACCCACAAGATGGAACCGGTCCCAACGTACGACACGGCCGGCAGCGTGAAACTGATCAAGACCATGCGGTCACGAAAGGTGGCTGCGATTGCAAGCAGACGCGCTGCTGAACTGCATTCTATGCAAATCATTGCGGAAGGAATCGAGGATAGTGGCGTGAACTACACACGTTTCCTAGTTCTGGGGAAGAAAGCTGCTCCCCGATCAGGAGACGACAAAACGTCGATCATTTTTGGCGTCGAACATAAACCCGGGTCATTGTACCGAGCTCTCCAAGCGCTTTCTAGGAGCGGAATCAACCTAACAAAGATCCAATCAAGGCCTGTCAAGAATACGCCATGGCAGTACAACTTCTACGTGGACTTTTATGGTCATGTGCGCGACAAGGTCTGCCGCGAAGCCTTGAGGGGTCTGCGCGAGCAGGCGACTTTCGTGAAGGTACTTGGATCCTACCCAATCGCGACATCCTAGTTGTTTCTCAGAACAGGCCCAATCAGGCCAGCTCGAAGCGAGTGATCGACCAGGACGATTGCCATCATGGCCTCCACGATCGGTATGGCCCGAGGGACGACGCAAGCGTCGAATCTGCCCTCGATCAAAAGTGGCTCTTCCTTCAACGTCTGAATGTTGACGGTGGTCTGTGGAATCGCTATCGATGATGGCGGCCTGAAGCCGATCCTGCATACTATGGGCTGACCGTTACTTAGGCCGCCAGTGATTCCTCCAGCATTGTTGGTTAGGCTCTGCACTTTTCCTTCACGTACCGTCAAAGGATCATTGTACTCTGAACCCCGCATCCTCACCGATTGGAACCCAGCTCCCACTTCAACTGCCTTGACTGAGGGGATTGCAAAGAAAGCCTTGCTTAGATCGCCGTCGAGGTTATCGAAGACCGGTTCTCCTAAGCCAATCGGAACCCCGCTTGCAACGGCCTCAATGACTCCTCCAAGCGTGTCTCCGCGTGTCTTGGCGTCAGCGATCACGCTGAGCATCTTCTCCGCTGCTACAGTATCTGAACAACTCAGTGAATTACCACGTGCCAACTCCGCTTCCCGATCCGGCGGAACCTTGTTAGCACTTACACCTCCGATCTCCACAGTGTGAGCATACACTGTCATACCGATCGTACTGAGGAGTTTCTTCGCAACGGCGCCGGCAGCAACAAATCCAACAGTGATCCTTGCGGAGAACCTGCCACCGCCCCTGTAGTCCTCATGTCCTCCATACTTCGCTCTGGCGACCAAGTCCGCCTGTCCAGGCCTGGGAGTGAATTTCCTCTTCTCGTACCCTTCTGATCTCACGTCCAGATTCGGTACAGAAAGATGAATCGGGGCCCCAGTTGTGCGATTGTTGAACACTCCTGACGAGATCTCTACTTGATCGCCCTCTATCCTCTCAGTTGAGAACTTGTCACCACTAGGTCGTCTCCGCTGCAACTCGCGTTGGATATAGTTCACGACAAGTTCGAGTCCGGCTGGACATCCATCGATGACGATTCCGATCTTCGGACCGTGGCTTTCCCCAAAGCTCGTGACCACGAAGCGTGTCCCGAGAGAATTCCCAGTCAAGCTGTTGTCACCCTTGCGCCCAGTGACTGGAGATCAGACCAGAATGATGGGTAGGATTTCTCCACACATTCAGCGTCAAGAATCGTGACCTCTTCGCAGCACAACCCGAGGACACCGAACGCCATCGCTATCCTGTGATCTCTGTATGGGTTGATGATCGCCTTGCGCGGTTTGCCGCCATTTATGGTGAACGAATCCTCTGATTCCTCGGTTCTAATACCCATCTGTCTCAGTCCATCACTCATGGCTTGAACGCGATTCGATTCCTTGATCCTCAGCCTACGAATACCTGTGATAATGCCAGTGCCCTCCGCGCTCGTGCACAGCACGCATGTGATCGGGAACAGGTCCGGGCAATCCGAAACATCAACTTCAGCTGTTCCAATTGGTGATTCCTCAACAGTCACCGAACTTGAATCCTGACTTACTCTCGCCCTCACGTGCTTGAGGATATTCAATAGATATCGATCCGCCTGAAGGCTCTTCTTCTCAAGCCGTTGGATTCTCACTCTGTCGCCCGCTATTGCTGCTCCAGCCAGCAGGAATGCCGCCGATGACCAGTCGCCTTCTATTTCCACTTCAGAAGGACGATATGTCTGATCGCGCACGTGGAATTCGGTTAGGTCCTCGGACGCCTCGACGTTGACGCCAAATCTGCTTTGCATATCTAACGTCATCTGAACATAGGGTTTCGACTCTAGGCGCCCAACCATGTGCACCTCAACCGGTGCGCAGGCCAGAGGTGCCGCCAGCAAGATCGACGAGAGATACTGTGAGGTGGCATTCCCGGAGATTTCGACAGATCCGCCTTTAATGGGGCCCCTCACATGGACCGGAGGATATCCCTGGTTGGATGTGCAGTAAGCTCCGATCTTCTCAAGGGCAACCACGAGGTCCTTCACAGGTCTCCTCAGCAGAGAAGGTCTGCCGGAGATTTCAGCATCGTGAGGGGCAGTCGCACATATGCCTGTCATGAATCGAAGAGTCGTTCCCGATTCTCCGCACAAGATAGTGTCAGGCGATTTCCTCAGTTCCCCCGGCCTGGAAACGCGAGTTTTGCTGTCGTTCCAGTCAACTGTCACGCCGACCTTTCTGAGCGCACTCGATGTTGCGTGAGTGTCAGCGCATAGAAGGGGCCGTCGGAGTGTGCTTTCACCTTGAGCCAAGGCCGAGCAAAATAGCGCCCTGTGCGTGTAACTCTTTGATGGTGGGGCTTGCAGCGAGCCGTTGAGACTACTTCGACGAACCGTGACTCTCAAAGGCTACTGAACCTCAGTGTTCCTTGGTCGGCTCTACAAACGATGGTTGGTTTCTCGTCCTCGAAACGATCACCCCGCCCTCGCGTCGTTTCAGTACATCCAAAACCGGATCCTTGAACTGCTCTTCGACGACAAAAGCGTAGGATGGACCTTTCCCCGAAATTCCCGCGGCCAATGCACCCGCTGCTAGACTTTCCACGATCACGTCTGCCGGGAGTTTCAGAACATGTGAATAGATCAAACCGTTGAGCGTCATTGCGTTCCAGTACTTGCCTGCTAAGGCCTGCTCGTGGGCAATCTCCACCTGCTTCGCGACTGTCTTGATTTGTCTCAAATCAGCATCGGCCGTGTAGGCCTTCTCCGGCGGCACCAAGAGCAGGACGGTGTAATCTTCGACTGGAAATGTTCGCAACACCGTCCGAGTCGTATTGTCAGTCACAACCACGTTTCCATACAGTGAGGCGGCGGCGTCATCGAATGCGCCGGTCACGCTGACCTTTGCCTGCAAACTTGCGTTTACAACCAAGTCCAGGATATCGTCGGGCTTCAGGCGCTTATGCAACGCAGCCAGTGTGGCAAGGACGATTGCATTGCCAGCTACACTGCTGCTCTTCAGGCCTCTCGCGATTGGGATGTTAGAGTTCGTTTCCACTTTGGCCCCTAACTTGCTTGTTCCGAAATATCCGAACACTGCTCGAACGCATCTCTCGGCAAGCAATGTGCTCTCTTCCTCATCGTCAAGAATGCGTGTCTCGATGGCTCCGTCATCGGTCAACTTCACCCTAGCCTTGGTCCATAGGTCGATCCCAAAGGCCGCCCCCTTGCCGGTCGCAATCGCGTTTACTATCGTGACAGCACCGTATGCAGCTGCTTCTGCACTCACGCAGTCCATCCTCCCTTTGCTTCTTTAGCTGCTGCACGCATGACACCAATTGGGGGATCACGACCCGTCCAGAGTTTGAAAGAGAGAGCTGCTTGACGTATCAGCATTTCCAGGCCGTCCGTGACTATTGCTCCTGCCCGCTCCGCGTCAACGAGGAAATCGCTGCGGTGAACATAGTTGGTATCGAAGACGATCATCCCCGGTCGAATGAGTCCTTCATGTATCAGTCTCGCTCCGAAACGGGGAAAGATGTCGACAGGTAGCGTGTTGATCAGCAGGTCTGCTTGGGGGACTTCTTTGCTTAGGCTTGCTTTGCTCAGGCCGTATGCACGAAACTGAACCTTGCTCCGTCTTGCGATCTCTGCTGAGAGTCTTGATCCCCTGGCGCGTGTGCGGTTGAGAATGGATATGCGCGGAACAGTTTTGGAGAGAAAGTGGGTTATGGCTCGGGCGGCACCTCCGGCTCCGAGAATCACAACTTTCTTGTCAGACAGAGGTCCGCCTATTTCCTGCAGAACATCCAGCGCAGCCTGGCCATCGGTGTTGTAGCCTCGAAGAGTACCGTCAGCATTGGCTATGGTGTTGACGGCTCCAATTTCACGAGCGTTCCTCTCGATCCCATCTAGGAGACGGATTACGCTGGTCTTGTGGGGCCGCGTCACATTGACGCCCAGTATCCCGAGAGCCCTGAATCCCGCCATCGCGCGTGCGAGTTCATCCCTTCGAACCCGAAAAGCGACGTACACGAAATCCATGCCCAGCGATCTGAAGGCCGCGTTATGCATCGGCGGAGAAAGCGAGTGCTCAATAGGGTCGCCAATGACCGCGAAGACCTTCGTTGCTCCCCCGATCCTGTGTGGACCAGCGGTCGCACCTGGTGAATTGAGAAACTTGTTCAAGCTAGTCCGAGCTCCTTGTAGAGTGTTTGTAGCTTGTCGATCGAAATCTGCCCCGCCGCAGTCTCTCGGCCTGGGTGAATCGAGGCAAATGTGAAGTAACCTCCGAATACGGGAGACAGAATCCGCGAAGGGATTCCCAGTCTTCCCATACAAAAGCAAACAAGCTTGGCTCTTCTTGCATGCTTTTCGACGAATCTCAAGCATCGCAGGTTATCGCTGTAGCCCTTAGCGGTACCAACTATCTTGCAGACATCCGCGCCTGCACGCTCTTCCTTCAAGAGGATAGACTCGAGTGCTTGCTCCCCGTGAGTGAGCTTCTCATTGTGGTACGAGACAATCACTCTTGCTCCGTGTCGCTTCATTTGACGAACCGTCTCGCGGACATCCTTCGTTTTCAGTTCCACATCGATGTAGTCGAACTCTTCTCGGGCCGCCTGCATCAACGTCTCCAACCTCGCCCCTTCAGTCCCGCGAAACAGCCCACCTTGTGCTGCGCTTCGATTTGTGGCGATCAACGGACGCTCCGTGGCGTTCCTTATCTCGGATAGTGATGATGGCGATCTCATCGAATCAAGTCGTATTTCGATGAAATCTGGGTCATGGCGTTCCAGTAGCCTAAGCGATCTGACTACTCTGCTGACGTTTCTTTCCATCACCGGAACACAAATCTTCGGCCGACTCAACTCTTCTCCTCTCTGGAAATAGTCAGGTCCTTCACAACTCGGAGAACTACATCGAGCGGAACCTCGTCAGTGAGAAAGACTTCGCCTATGGTCTTGAGAAGCACCCATCTAGTTTGCCCGGCCAGTCTCTTTTTGTCTCTGATCAATTGGGGAACGACACTCTGCGGGTCTATGCGACGATCAATCCGGGTTGGAAGCCCGGCCGCGCTGATCAGGCGCTCTTGCTTCTCGACCGTGGCCTGGTCGGTCGCGCCGATTTCATGAGAGATTCTCGCAGCCACGATCATCCCGAGTGCTACCGCCTCTCCGTGCGTGAACTGGGTGTAGTTGGTCAGCGTTTCCAATGCGTGCCCGAAAGTATGACCGTAGTTCAGGATCGATCTGACGCCGTGTTCTTTCTCGTCCTGCTCCACGATCCGGGCCTTGGCCGAGCAGCATCGAGAGATGATCTCGATCAAAGTGTCGCTGGAAGCTTCCGAAAGCGACTGTATCTTCTCTTCGAGAATGTGAAGGAGTTGCGGATCTGCGACAACTGCATACTTGATGACTTCAGCTAATCCTGAGCGTAGTTCCCTCTCCGGGAGTGTCTTCAGGGTTGAGACGTCTGCCCATACGAGTGTCGGCTGGTGGAACGCTCCTACGAGATTCTTGCCGCTTGGTAGGTTGACGCCCGTCTTTCCTCCGATGCTACTGTCTACTTGTGCAAGCAGAGTTGTGGGCACCTGGACAAGGCGCATTCCGCGCATGAATGTGGCTGCTGTGAATCCGGCAACGTCACCAACCACGCCCCCGCCGACAGCGGTTATCCCAGAGTCGCGTCCGAACTCTTTCTCAACAAGTCTATCGTAGAGATACATCACCGTCCGGAGTGATTTCGATTCTTCATCATCATTGATGTGTGCGACACAGGTATCGAGGCCACTTGCAGCCAATGAATCTTGAACCGCTTTGCCATAAAGGGGCCAAAGTCCCGTGCTCGTTACAACCATCTCTTTTGGCCCTAGCCCAAGCCTGCTGGCGGCATCTCCAAGCGCGCTCAGAATCCGATCCCCTATTATGATATCGTAAGAGCGCTCGTCGAGGGATACCGTGACTTTCTTCACGTGTGGAGACCACCTAGCGTATTCTGCGGCCGACGGCCTTAGCGACGGGTTCAAGCTCTTCCATTAGCCTAGCAAACTCTCTCAAGTCGAGTTGTTGCTGTGAATCGGAAAGGGCGAGCTCGGGCGTCGGGTGCGTTTCAATCATCAGGCCATCCGTTCCTGCAGCGATAGCCGCCTTGGCCATCGGTGCAATGAGTTCTCTGCTTCCAGTGGCATGGCTTGGGTCAACAACGATGGGGAGATGCGTCGCTTTTCTAAGGACGGGTACTGCTGCTAGGTCTAGCGTATTTCGGGTTGCCCTCTCGAATGTCCTGATGCCCCGTTCGCAGAGAACGACATTCTGATTGCCTTCTAGAAGGATGTACTCTGCAGCCTGAAGCCATTCATCAATCGTCGTCATCATCCCGCGTTTCAGGATGACGGGCATTCTCGATCTTCCAACAGCTCTGAGCAACGCGAAGTTCTGCACGTTTCGCGCTCCGATCTGGAGCATGTCAGAATACTTGGCGACGAGGTCTACTTTCTCGGGCTCGAGAACCTCTGTAACAACCGGAAGGCCTGTTTCTTCCCGCGCTTCTGCCAGCAACTTCAGACCTATCTCTCCGAGTCCTTGAAACTCGTACGGGGAGGTTCGTGGTTTGAAGACCCCTCCGCGAAGCAATGAAGCACCGTTCTTCTTGACGGCACGTGCAACCTCTAGCAGTTGTTCTCGTCCTTCGACTGAGCATGGCCCTGCGATGACTACGATCTTTTCAGTTCCAAAACGAGCCTTTCCGACTTCAACTACCGAAGTTTCATTCTGGAATTCTCTGCTAGCCAACTGAGCCTTTGACGAGGAGACAATGATTCTCTCAACAAGGCCTGTTTCCTTGAGTTCGTTCGTGTCAGCCGGAGCTAGATTTCTTTGCGTGACAAGCAGCGTCTTTGTGCCCCAGGCCACAGGCCTCGCATCAATCTGTCTCCTGCTCAGAAATTCAACCGCTTGGGCGACTCCTTGGCCGCTCGCCGACTTGCGAACTACCACTATCAAGCGATCTCTCTTCCCGACACTAGTCCAGGCTATCCTTGAGCTTCATGACTCTCTTCGCTGCGTCTGCGATGTGTTTCGCGGTGAGTCCGTGAATCTCCATGAGTTCGCGCAGCTCTCCGGACTCTCCAAACCTATCATGGATCCCAACCATCTCAATTGGGACGGGTTTGTCTCTGCAAACGATTTCGGCCACAGTGCTGCCCAGGCCGCCGAGAATATTGTGATCCTCGACGGTGACGATTGCGCCCGTCCTTCTTGCAATATCTGCAACCGCTGAGGCATCAGCGGGTTTGACCGTGTGCATATCAACTATTGAGGCTCTGATCCTGTCTTTCTGTAACAGTGATCCGGCCTCAATTGCTTCTTGGAGAAGGAACCCTGCCGCTACGATTCCAACGTCTGACCCGTCACTGATGCGCCTAGCTTTCCCGATTTGGAACTCGTCAGTTTCATCGAAGATCCGCGGGATTTCGCCTCTCCCAAGTCTGACGTAGAATGGTCCGGCTTCTTCTACGGCTGAACGTACCGTGTGTCTCATCTCTGAGAGGTCAGCAGGAAGTACTAGAGTCGTTCGAGGGATAGTTCGAATGAGCGCGATGTCTTCGAAGCATTGATGCGAGGATCCATCAGCAGACGGTGATATGCCTGAGTGTGTTGCGATCATCTTAACATTCAGGCTGTCGCGAGCGACAGTGTTCCTGATCTGTTCCCATGCCCGTCCGGCTAGAAACACCGCATAGGTGCTGACGACCGGTATCTTTCCAGCTGACGCGAGTCCGGCAGCAGTTCCAACAATATCCTGCTCGCTGATTCCAAGATTGAAGTAGCGCTCTGCGAATGCCTCGAAGGCGCTTACCCCTGTGGACTTTCCAAGATCCCCAGTGATCACAACGAGGTTCTTGTACTCCTTCCCGAGTTCGACAAGCACTTTCCCGAGTTCTTTTCTTAGTGAGGGCATTCTGACACCTATGAAGTGCATTGATTTGGTTACGTCTCAGGTTCAGGCTGACCTAACTCGTCCATGGCCCAGTCGAGATCCTCTTCGCTGAATGCGATGTTGTGCGAGTTCGCGTCGCCTTCAAGGAAGGAGAGGCCTTTGCCCTTGACGGTTCTGGCTATTATCACAGTCGGGCGGTCAGTAGTCCATTCAGCGACATCGAAGGAATGATGAATCTGCATGAAATTGTGACCGTCGATCTCGAGAACCTGCCAGCCAAACGACCGCCATTTTCGATCTAATGGTTCCTTCTTCTTGATCCTCTCTGTCGCGTCATCAGACTGGACACCGTTTCGGTCAATGATCACAGTGACGTTGGAAAGACCGAGATGGCTTGCGGTCATGGCTGCTTCCCAGATTTGACCTTCGTCACACTCACCGTCACCGGTGAGAGCGAACACCCTGTAGCTCTTTCCGTCCAGCCTTGCGGCAAGAGCGATTCCATTCGCCACGGACAGGCCTTGGCCTAGCGAACCCGTGGAGACATCGACTCCCGGAGTCACCCGCGTAGGATGCCCCTGCAATATGCTCCCCGTCTTGCGAAGGGAGAGAAGTACTTCCTGATCGAAGTACCCTGCATGTGCCAGTGTCGCATAGAGGGTCGGGGCTGCATGGCCTTTGCAGAGTACCAGTCTATCCCGATCTGACCAGCCAGGGTCCTTGGGTGTGTGATTCATCCGATCGAAGTACAGCGACACAAGGATCTCCACGCAGGATAAAGAAGGTCCCAAGTGGCCAGTCTTGGCACTCTGTATCATCGCGACAATATCGCGTCTAATTTGATGAGCAATCTCCGATAGAGACTCGAGCTCCTCCTTTGAGGCTTCGAGGCTTGCAGACAATCCATTTTGTTTAGTATCTCTCACATAACCACCTTCGCAGCTCGTCCAATTGGGGTTGGGCGGGCTTAGTAGCGATAATAATAGAAGGCGAAGCTCACTACACGCGCAAAGAATGCAGACGCCGCATCTGTTCGCATGAGCTACGCCTTCAGTTTGAAGTTGCCCGCTTAGACGGGTGTTTACGTACTTAAAGCCAAGTATCGTAACTCGATATGTCGTCATTATTGACTACTTTTTGTTGCACAATCATCGGCCAAATGTCACAGTTTATGAACGGGAATCCTATACCTCGCGCCAAGTCGATCAGTGTTGGCGTGGATCAAAGCAATTCCTGAGGACAAAGCAACCGGTGACCTGAAGCGCACATACGAAGAAGTGTCGCGCGCACGCGGTAAGATCTCAAACATCATGCGTGCCCAGAGCCTTAACCCTAATGCGTTGCGATTCTTTCTTGGACTCTACGTGAGCTTGATGTACGGAAAATCAGGGTTGAGCCGAGCTGAACGGGAGATGATTGCAACAGCGATCTCTGCGCACAACCGGTGCGACTATTGTGTATCACACCATGGGGAGGCACTGAGGTTCTACCTGAAGAACGGTGAACAATTAGACGCTTTCAGGGAGGGTCAAGTGCCCGACAACGTCGACGAGAGAGGCAGGGTACTGGTTGACTATGCACTGAAGCTGAGCCTGCAACCTAGCGCTGTAACGAAAAATGACGTGGAGAATCTGCGAAGGATTGGAATCAGCGACTCTGAGATTCTCGATCTGGTTCTGCTGACGGCATACATGAACTACGTGAACCGGGTAGCCCAGGGATTGGGCGTCGAGCACGACGAGCAAGAAGCCCGGGGATACAAGTACTAG